>ENA-ORNK01000050-ORNK01000050.1-human-gut-metagenome-genome-assembly--contig:-NODE-50-length-172825-cov-6.003016_pt1 | contig 172825 bp, 157 predicted proteins | sample MGYA00242115_ERZ509022 | MGnify/ENA primary metagenome ERZ509022 (study PRJEB26280, sample SAMEA2338690) | human gut metagenome | biome: human gut; feature: human-associated habitat; material: faeces...
TGCTTACCGCGCGCATGAAGGAGCTGGGCCTTAAGGAAGAGGATTACTGGTGGTATATCAATCTTCGCCGCTACGGCGGAACCAAACACGCGGGATTCGGACTTGGATTCGAAAGGATAATAATGTATCTTACGGGCGTAAGCAATATCCGCGACGTCATACCTTATCCCCGCACCGTGGGCAACGCAGAGTTCTGACGGATTAATAAAAACGCGCGATAACTCTTGTCATTGCTTTTTTTGAAAAAGAACGAAAATCAAAGCCTTTAAAGTATAAAAACCTCCGCTTCGGATAAGAAACGGAGGTTTTTTTATTGCACATAATCGGGTCTTGTTTTTTGCTGACTTTTTTATGGGGATAAGGCTTTTGCCTAAGATTTTAAGACAAAGGTCAATATCGGTTTTTGTAATTTTCTTTTGCTAAAAGCGTGTATTTAAGCACAAACTCGGTTTTTGCGGCAGTATAGGCGTCGCGGTTGAATTCATGCTTTTTCCAAAGCGACAGTTTCAGTTTTTCGTACTCGCGGGCGATGCCTGCGTGTTCGATGAGATAATCGCGGAAGTAAAGTTCATTGTTATCTCCGTAAAGACGCAAATGAAGGTGAAAGACTTTTTCCGCAAAACCATGTACCGTGTAGCCCCGATTAAAGGATTTACGGTTATTTCCCTCGCTCATTTTGATATAACCGTTTTGTTCGATAGCCTTTGCGGCTTTTTCCATCGCCGCAGGGTCATGTGCTTCAACAAGAATATCCACAATGTTTTTTGCCATTATGTCTGCTATCGCGGTGCTGCCGATGTGACTTATTCTGTATCCGCCGCCGATAAAAGAAATTATCCTTTCCTTTTCCTCACAAAACCAATCTTTCCACAAAGGGTTGTGCTTATGAAGGGAAACGGGAAACAGTTTCCGCAATTCCTCTATGGTCATTTCGGATAAAGCTTTACAGCGCATTAATTTGTACCCGCCGAAAAATATTTTAATAATTATACTCCGATTTACGGAAAAACACAAACGCATTGCGGGGACAGGCGAATTTCATAAAAGCGTTGCGCGTCGTTTAACGGTATAGTTTTTTTTACTGCAAAACAATAGATATAATTAAAAAGTCCCGAAGCGAAGTAAGCTTCAGGACTGATTAATGGTGCCGCCGGTCGGGGTCGAACCGACACGGTATCACTACCGCGGGATTTTGAGTCCCGTGCGTCTGCCAATTTCACCACGGCGGCATGGACAACGTTAGTATTTTATCATATTGCGCCGCGTTTGACAAGCAAATGATTGATAATTTGCTAAATTCGTTGTATAATAATCGGTGGAATAAGTATTGTTTGGCGAAGGAAAGCTTAAACGAGGAGGAAACGCAATGGAAAACATGCTTTTAATAGACGGCAACAGCCTTATAAACCGCGCTTTTTACGCGTTGCCTCCGCTTAACAACAAAAACGGCGTTCCCACTCAGGCGGTATACGGATTTACAACCATGCTGATAAAAGCTATCGAGGACTATAAGCCCAAATACATCGCCGTGGCGTTCGACCTTGCGGCGCCCACGTTCCGCCATAAAATGTACGACGGGTACAAAGCCACGCGTAAGCATATGCCCGACGAGCTTGCCGTACAACTTCCCATTCTCAAGCAGCAGCTTCGGCTTATGAATATTTCCGTAGTGGAAAAAGAGGGATACGAGGCGGACGACGTAATAGGCACTCTTGCCGCCGATAACAACGTAATGACATATATAATCACGGGCGACCGCGACAGCTTGCAGCTGATAGACGACACCACGCGCGTGGTGCTTACCAAGCGCGGAATAACCGAAACGCTTGTGCTGGACGAAGAAGGACTTAAAAAAGAATTCGGACTGACTCCTGCCGCGGTAGTGGACTATAAGGCGCTTGCGGGCGACTCCAGCGACAACATTCCGGGCGTTGCGGGCGTGGGCGACAAAACCGCTTTAAGTCTTATAGAGCAATACGGCAGCGTAGAAAAAATTTACGAAAACATCGATTCGGTTTCGGGAAAGCTGGGCGAAAAACTGAGAGCCGGAAGGGATTCGGCAAAACTTTCTTACGAGCTTGCAACCATAAAACGCGACGTGCCGCTTGAGGAAAAAACGGAGGATTTCACTTTCGATTTTCCTTTTTCCGCGGCGGTAAGGACGTTTTTTGCGGACAACGGATTCCGTTCGCTCATAAAGCGGGATGACATCTTTGTAGCGCAAGCCGCCGTAAAGAACGAAGTTAAAACGGAATTCACGCAGGAAAAAATCAGTTCCGTTGAAAAAATAAAGCAAATACTCTTAAACGCGCAATCTTTTTCCTTCCTGTTAGCGGACGATATACGTTTCAGCACGGACGGCAAAACCGAATACATTGTAAACCTCAGTAAAACGCTTATTGACGAAGGGCTTGCCGTGCACGAGGCTTGCGCCGCATTTAAACCGTTTTTGGAAGACGTAAAAATCAGGAAATATCTTTTCGACGCAAAAAAAGTAAAGCGCGTGCTTAAATCGGAGTGCGCGTCGGTAAAGGGCTACGATGACGTAAAGCTCATGCAGTATCTTGCCGATATGCGCGTAAACGAGGACAGCGTCGAACTTTTGATGGAGTCTTCGGGGTATGACAAAAACTTTCCCGCCGCAGGCTTATATCTCGCCGCGGAAAATCTTGATGCCGAAATAAAGCGGCTCGGCATGGAAAAGTTGTATAAAGAGGCGGAACTGCCGCTTATCGACATCCTTTTCGATATGGAGGAGCGCGGGGTGAAAGTCGACGTGCATCTTCTCAATTCCATCGGGGAAGAGTATGTAAAGCAGGCGGCGGAACTTAACGATATAATCTGCCGTATAGCCGGTAAAAAATTCAACGTAAATTCGCCCCGTCAGCTTGCTGAGGTGCTTTTTACCGACCTTAAAATACCTTATCCCAAAAAGAGCGCCAAACATTCCACAAACGCCGAAATCCTGGATATGATTCAGGACAAACACGAAATAGTGCCGCTTATAGGAAAATACCGCTTTATAACAAAACTCAACAGCACTTATATAGAAGGGCTGAGAAAACTTTTGTCGCCCGACGACGTAATACACACCGACTACAAACAAACCCTTACCACTACGGGAAGACTTTCAAGTGCCGAGCCCAATCTGCAAAACATTCCCGTCCGCGAGGAGGAGGGTAAAAGATTGAGGGGGCTGTTCGTGGCGAGGGAAGGCTATACTCTGGTATCGGCGGACTATTCGCAGATAGAACTCCGTCTGCTTGCGCATTTTTCGGGCGACGAACGAATGCTTGCCCTTTACGGCGCGGACGAGGATATCCACGCGCGCACGGCGGCGGAAGTGTTCGGCGTACCCATTGAAAAGGTTACGCCCTCCATGCGTCGGGAAGCGAAAGTCGTCAACTTCGGCATAATTTACGGCATGAGCGATTACGGACTGTCGCAAAGTCTGAAGTGCTCGCTTGCCACCGCAAAAAGGTATATGGATACTTATTTTGCGCGGTTTTCCGCAATCAAACCCTATTTCGATTCGGTGGTGGAAAACGCCAAGAAAACGGGTTACACCACCACGCTTTTGGGAAGAGTGCGCTATATTCCGGAGCTGGCTTCCCCCAATTACATGACGCGCCAGTTCGGCGAGCGCGCCGCAATGAACATGCCGCTTCAGGGCAGCGCGGCGGATATCATAAAGCTTGCCATGGTTTCGGTGGCGGAAAAGCTTAAAGGGCTGAAGTCCGCGCTTATACTTCAGATTCACGACGAACTTATCGTGGAAGCTGCTGACGAAGAAGTCGGAAAAGTAAAAGCCATACTTAAAGACTGTATGGAAAACGCGGTTCAGCTTAAGGTGCCGCTTACCGTGGATATTTCGTCGGGTAAAAGCTGGATAGATTGCTGATAAAACAAGTTTGCATCAAAGTTTTAAGGAAGTACTTATGAAGAAGTATGTTGTTGGTATAACGGGCGGAATCGCCAGCGGAAAAAGCGCGGTAAGCGGAATTTTGGAGAAAAAAGGCGCATATATTATCGATGCGGACGTCGTTGCCCGCGACGTGGTTGCGCCCGGCTCGGAAGGCGAACGTTTGCTTAAAGCGGCATTTCCCCGGGCTTACGAAGGCGGAACTCTTGACCGCAAAGTCCTGCGCGAAGAGGTTTTTTCGGATAAGAACAAACTTAATCGGCTTAACGGAATTACTCATCCGCTTATTCGCAAGGAAATAGAAAAACGAATAGAAAACGCCCCTTCGGAAATTGTATTTCTGGTAGTGCCGTTGTTGTTCGAGTCGGGGTTCGACAACCTTTGCGATTACATAGCGACGGTTGTGTCGGATGAAGACAAGCGTATAATCAGACTTAAAAAGCGCAACAATAACATTACGGAAGAACTGGCGCAGGAAATAATACGCGCGCAACTTAGCGAAAACGAGCGCATTACGCGTTCGGACGAGGTTATCGTCAACAACGAAAGTCTTGAAAAACTGGAGGCAAGAGTGAACGGCTTTTACGAAAAAATTCAGTGTCGGGAGAGTTAAAAATTTCCTATCTGATTGCGGGTGCGGCTTTATCAGTTCTTCTTCTGGTGCTTGCCTCTTTAAGCGCGCTTTCCTTACGCTATCCGCTTGTTTACCGCGACGAGATTCTGATTCAGTCAAAGTCCAACGGCTTAAGCGCGGAGCTTGTTGCCGCCGTCGTCTGGACGGAAAGCAAGTTCGACGCGTCAGCCGTATCGGGTAAAGGTGCGTGCGGACTCATGCAGCTGATGCCGTCCACCGCGGAGTGGTGCGCTGCAAAAAAAGGAATCGACTACTCGGACGAAATGCTTTTCGACCCGAAGTACAATATAGAGTTGGGCACGTTTTATCTTAAATATCTAATGAATAAATTCGGGGACGAAACGCTTGCAGTTGCGGCATACAACGCGGGCGAGGGCAACGTGACAAACTGGATAAAACAAAACCTCGAAGAAATTCCTTTTCCCGAAACCGACATGTACGTAAAGCGCGTCATGAGCGCAAAAAACGTATATAAGGCAAGATTGAAAGACATAAAATCAAGCGACTGAAACCGTTGTTTGTTATGGACGTTTGAGATTTTTAAATCGTTGTGACGTTAAAAGAAAAACCAAAAAAGGCTTCCCGAAACAAAGGGAAGCTTTTTTGTAAATGATTGAGTTACTTGTTTTTACTTTTTATTATTATTTCAGGGCTTTTTCGGGACGAATAAAACATTCGGCTGTCCGTTATTCTATTCCCGCGTTTCGTAAAATTCGCTTGCATTCCACCAACAATTCTTCTCTTAAAAACGACGGCGACAGCACCTTTATGCTTGACCCGAAGCTTAAAAGCTTGTTTATCAGCACTCTCCCTGAGTACAGTTTGGCTTTTGCAATATACTTGTAACCGCGCTCGAAAACCGCGTCGTAACCAAGCCACTCCTCGATATCGCCCAGGATAGTGGAGGAAAATTCTATTTCGAGATCCACGGTTTCGAAATCGTCGAAGTTACCGTTAAGTTTTTCGTACACGTCGCAAGCTTTCCTCTCAAAACTCTGGTCGGTGGGCAGCAAGGATTTGATGCGCGCAAGTTTGAACAGCCTGAAATCTTTCCTGTAATGACACCAGCCGTAGACGTACCATATACCTTCTTTAAGCACGCGGTAGTAGGGGTCGAAAAGCCTGTGAGTTTTGGACTCGTATCTGTCGACATACATCAGGTTAAGACTTTTTTTATTGTCTATCGCCTTTTGCAGAATTTCCATTTTGGCGCGGTAAAGCGTGGGATTGCTCCATGGACCCGCGTCGATGATTAAAGTATCCGTTTCCAGAAGGTAATGTTCGTCGTTCTTTCTTTTTGCCATGTATTTAAGCTTGTCGGCAATGCTTTCGTTCAGCTTGTCGTCATACCTGTCCATCGATTTAAGGCAGGTGATGATGCGCGCTATTTCCTGCTCGGAAAAAAACGATTTGTCAAATTGAAATTCCGACGAAATTTCGTATCCTCCGTTCTTGCCCTTGATGGAGTAAACGGGTACGCCCGTCGCCGCAATGGCGTTTATGTAGCGGATTACCGTGCGCTCGCATATCTCGAACTTTTCGGCAAGCGCTTTTTTCGTGGTTTTGCCGTTGTTGAGAAGCGTGATTAGAATGGAAAACATCAGCGAACTGTTGTGCATATATTTACCCCTGAAAAAAACTGAAATTTCTGAAATAATTTTATAATGGTGACAATACGTTGTCAAGTATATTATGCTATAATGAAGAAAAAACAGCGGAGGAATTAAATATGTATATCCTTATCGACGCATATCGTGACGTAAAACCCGGGGACGTGGTGGTAATCAAATCCGACCGTGCGGGCGGCATAGGCGCGTTTTTGATCGGCGGCGAGAAAATAGGAGAATTAAGCGGCTCTCAGCCCGAAGGATGTCTGGATTTTTGGACGGTGGCAAGCAATCTTTACGATAACCGCGTGTTGTGCGACGTCGCCGTAAAGTGCGGTTCGACCGTAATTCTGCACACCGAAAGCCGTCTTTTCGCGTCGCTTAAGACAATGCGCCGCGTGGAAATCGAAGGTTACGGCATGGCTGTCGCCAAATAATCAAAAAATTTGCTTAAACCGCGCTTATTCGTTTTGAGAAAAATTTATTTTATGCTAAAATAACTTGGTAATAGTGTAATAAAACGAGGAGTGCGTTTTAATGAAAGTTTTCAAATGGATTTATTATCCTGTGTTGCTTATTCTCATCGTTGCGTTTGTCGCGCTGGGATTCGTCGGGGTTACCGCTTCCGACAAGTCTTCCGGGTTCGACGCCGCGACGCGTGCTGAAGTGGACAACCACATCAAGGCAATTACGGATTTACACAGTCACAAAGCCAACTACGACAACAATCTCAAATCGGTTTCGGACTACATCCGTTATTCCGTCAGGGAAGATCAGATTATTCAGTATCGGCCCACCAGCTATCCCGATTCGGAAGAAGGGCTTAACACCGCCTCTTACGCGCTTACAAGCGAAAACGGCAAAACCGTCCCGCGTCCGTCGGTAGTGACGCAAAGCGCGGTCATACTTGCTTCCACCGCCGAAAAGATGAACACTCTCGAGGACGGTACTTATTACGTTAACCGCACGGTAAACAACCTTGTCGTTGCAATTCCCGGCGCGGATACGTTGGCAAAGTATGCCGACCCCGAAAACGAACAGCTTTCTTACGGCGACGTAATTATGTTCACCGCTCATTACGATACGTCCACGCTCAACGCGGGCGCGGCAAACAATACGACGGCGGTCGCCAATATGATAGAAGTTATAAATGCCGTGGCTAACCGCGAAACGAAGTATAAAAACGACTTGCTGTTCGTGTTTACTTCGGGCGGGGAAGAAGGCGCTTTGGGCGCATACGCTTTCAAGTACCAGTTCAAAGGTTTCGACGACATTTATTCGCGCGTTAAACTGGCGTTTAATTTCGACGCGGTGGGAGGCACGGGCGCACTCATCATGTCGGAAGTAACCTCAGACGGCGCGGCTCTCGTTTCCGCTTACGCGGATTTGGGCGGCAAGGCTTACTCTAGTTCGCTTTATTCCTCCGTTTTCGCCGCCGAAAACAAGATTACCGATTTCGATATTTACGACGACATCGCGGCTTACGATTTCGTGACGCTCGGCAATGAAAATTCCGGTACCGCTTTCGACACCGTAGATAATCTTGACTCGGGCGTTGTAAACGCTTTCGGAAATATGATGAACAAAGCCGTATCTTATTTCGGCGACAAAACTCTGGGCGACTATGCGGCGGGCGGTTCCGCGGGATTTTTCAATTACCTCGGCGCCACGATTTGGTATGCTGATTTCGTCGCCTATATCATTGCGGCAATCATAATTCTTCTCGTCGCGGCAATAGTTTTCTTCGCCGTAAGGAAGAAATCCGTCAACTTCGTCAAGGCAGGTTTGGGTGCAGCCGTTCAGCTGCTTACCATGCTTGCGACGCTTGTCTGCCTTTACGTCGCGTACCTCATAGTTACGCTGCTTCTTACGGGCTTCGAGGTAATCAATATTCACGCCATCGCCACCGTGGTTACCGCAAACGTAGGCTTGCTTGTTTCTTCGATTGTTCTTGCGTTTGCGCTTTCGGTTATTTTCTATATAGTGTTCAAAAAAGTGTTCGCCGTCCGTGCGACCGACGTCGTCCGCGGAAACGCTTTGCTCATTGCGCTTCTGGCGGTTATTTTCTGCTTTGCCGCACCCCAGGTAAGCTATATGTTCTTCGTCGTAGCGGTGCTTCAGCTTGCGGTTATGCTTGTCACCGCGCTTACCAAAGATAAGTTCAAAGCAAAATTCGGCTTCGACATGGAAAGACTGTTCCTTTACGTCATTCCCGTGATTTTAATGATGCCCGTGCTTTGCGGAGAATTATATCTTGCGTCGGCCGTGACGCCTGCGGTAATGCTTCCGCTTTATCTTACGATGTTTACTCTTTGCGGCGGCGCGATTATGCCTTATGCGGACTATCTCAAGCGTCCTTTGGGTAAGCTTGCGGCCGCGCTTCCAATGCGCACGATAAGAGTAGAGCGCGTCGTTACCGAAAAAATCGAAGACGCCGCGAAAAAAGGCAAGTTTACGGAAGTAACTCATGCCAAAGTGTTCAAGGAAAAAGTAACCCGTACCTATTCCAATGCACTGGGTATTACTCTTGTATCGTTTTTAGGCGTGGTGGCAATAGTGTTGTTTACCGCTTTCGGCGGCGGCTTCGGCAGCGGAGTTTCTTCAAACTATTCCTACTATGACGAAATTTACAAGGACGCGCTTGTTTACGTTTGCGACGACGACGTCGAAACGCTTGAAGTTTACGACCTTGACGCTTACAAGTATATCGCGCGCTATGTCGACGGATTTACATGGGACGCAGGTAAGGGCGCTTACGTCAGGACGGATACGGCAGGCGGCATAGGCCTTACCACCAAGCTTTCGGTTACCGCGGACAGCGCAAACAACAAGCTTTTCACTGTCAACTCTTCCGAGACGGGTACAAGTCAGATTACCGTTACGCTTTCGGGATTTGCGGCAGGCTCGATTGACAAAGTCACCTTCACGCTTGAAGGCGGTAAGGAAGTCGAGTACGACCTTACTTCTCAGTCCTCCGAAGTTCTTACCTTTATACTTCCGTATGCCGAATCTTCAGGCTTCACCTTCGAAATAGAAGGGGATACCGACAGCGTGGACGTCAGCGTCGAACAGCGCGGTTCCAATATCCAGCTTGCAAACAACTACTCGGTGTTCTCCATCCTCAGCGAAGCTTATTCCCTTGATGAAACAATAAAAGACAATCTCACCATGAACATTATCATGAAGACAAGCTCGACGTTTTCCTTTTAAGGACTGATTAATTCGGTACTCTGCTTAAATTTGTAAAAGCAAGGCGAGTAAAACTCACTTATCGCTTGTTTGCTAGTCGGCTTGGCTGAATAAAACAGCTGTTAAGGTGTACTTTATAAAATCGCTCATCGTACGCAAGGAATCAGCACTTATAAAACAGCGTTTCGTTGGCAGCCGTATACTTGATAACTAAAAAACAATATTAAAAAAGCCTTTCCTCGGTTAAGGAAAGGCCTTTTTTAATGTAAGTTACTTATAAATTTTTTGTGTTTCTTAGAAAAGGCTTTTACGGATATTCGGCGGAAACAGCCGTCTTTAATTTATTCGGAGCAGAAGTCCGTTGCCTTCAAATTTTAAGCGCGCGGCGCAAAGCTTAAAACAAGTTTCGGATTTGTTTAACGGCCGGAAGCAGTTATCCCGGCAAGCCGCGAGTTGTGCATACTCGATGTCGGGCAAAATTACACTTGTTCTGTGAGCGACATGGCGTCGCATTAAAGCGTGTTCGATTGCGGCAAGTTCTGAAGAAAGCAAGACGGATAAACCGCCGATTGGTTTATTTTTAACTTGCGTCGTCTCGCGTCAGGCGGGGAGAAAAATAAATCCGAAAATTACTCCAAAGCGTTTTTCATCGTGTAAAATCCGCTCTTTTTGGTTTTTATGAATTCCGCGGCTTTAAGCGTGCCCGTTGCGAATATTTTGCGGGATAAAGCAGTGTGCGATAAGGTAACTATTTCGTCGGTTCCTGCAAAAATAACGTCGTGCTCGCCCACGATTGTGCCTCCGCGCACGGCGTGAATGGTTACGTCCTCGGGATTTCTTTTGGACAAGCCTTCTCTTCCGTAAAGGAATTTTGCGTCCGTTTTTACTTCCCTGACTTTTTCGGCAAGCATCATGGCGGTGCCCGACGGCGCGTCCGCTTTCTGATTATGATGTTTTTCGATAATCTCTATGTCAAAAGAGTCCTTAAGCGTCTTTGCCGCTTTTTCCACAAGGTCAAGCAAAAGATTTACGCCTATGCTCATGTTGCCCGATTTAAGCACCGCGACTTTTTCGGAAAGCGCTTCAATGCGCTTTAACTGACTTTCCGAATAGCCCGTGGTGGCGATTACGACGCCCTTATTGTATTTCTCCGCCAAAGCGATGACGTTGTCGAGAAGTTCGGGACGGGAAAAATCCACAATGACGTCAAAGTCGCAGGGGACCGCGTCAACGTCGGTGTAAGTTTTTATTTCGGGGTGTGGAACCCTGTCAAATCCGCCCGTTACGGTAAAACCTTCGCCGGCGCGCGTAGTTTCCACAATTGCTTTCCCCATTTTCCCGCTGATTCCGAATAAGAAAAGTTTGGTCATAAACAGGTAAATCTCCTTAATTGATAAGCCCCAGCTCGCGCATGGAGTCACGAAGTTTCAAAGCGTTTTCTTCTTCCATTTCGGTAAGCGGCAGACGAGGAACTCCCGCGTTGAATCCCAATAAGCACATTGCCTTTTTGGCGGGAATGGGGTTCACCTCGCAGAACAGGTTTTTGATAAAAGGCAAAAGCTTAAGTTGCTGAACTCTCGCTTTTTCCCATTCTCCGCGAAAAGCGCTTTCCGTAATGTTTCGCATAAGTGCGGGCGCGGCGTTGGCAGCGACGGAAATAACTCCCTTTGCACCCAAAGCCATTCCCACGTATGTAAGCGCGTCTTCTCCCAGATAAACGTCCATTTTACCTTCGGTCAGCCGCACGAGCTCCTGAAGCTGGTCAATGTTTCCGCTGGCTTCTTTGATGGCGACGATGTTTTTGATTTCGCTCAGTTTAAGCGCGGTACGGGGCAGAATGTTGACTCCCGTTCTTCCGGGTACGTTATAAACGATAATGGGTATGTCCACGCTGTTTGCAACGGCAGAGTAGTGCGCTATAAGACCGTTTTGAGTACACTTATTGTAGTAAGGCGTGACGATAAGCAATGCGTCCGCACCCAACGCCTGAGCCGAAATTGCATTTTCCACCGTTTCGGCGGTGTTGTTGCAGCCGCAGCCCGCGACGACGGGAACTCTTCCCGCGACTTTTTTCACGGCAAAAGATATTGCCGCGCTTTTTTCTTCTTTAGTCATGGTGGACGGCTCACCGGTGGTGCCGCATACGCACAGCGCGTCCGCCTTGTTTTCTATAAGAAATTCGATAATGTTGCCGAACGCATCGAAATTTATGCCGTTTTCGTCAAAGGGAGTGATTAAAGCCACTCCGACGCCTTTGAAAACGCTCATTTTTTCTCTCCTTAAAAATCAGTAAAGATTATTTGTTTCTTTTTGCGATAATTCTTTCCGCAATCTGGACGGCGTTTGTTGCCGCGCCCTTACGGATATTGTCCGCAACCACCCACATGTTTACGCCGTTTTCCACGCTGTCGTCCAGTCTGATTCTTCCCACATATACGGGGTCGGTGTCGGCAATGTCAAGAGGAGTGGGGTATACGCCGTTTTTGACGTCGTCCATGACGACTACGCCTTCCGCGGATTTAAGCGTCTCAATAACGCCCTCAAGCGTTACGGGCTTATTGAATTCCACGTTAATGCTTTCGCTGTGTCCGTAGTAAACGGGTACGCGCACGGTAGTAGCGGTGATTTTAAGACTTTGGTCGCCCAGGATTTTGCGCGTTTCGTCAATCATTTTCTGTTCCTCTTTGGTGTAACCGTTGTCGAGGAATACGTCGATATGCGGCAAAACGTTGCCGAAAATGGGCTTGGGGAACTTTTTGGGCGCGGCGCCTTTAATACCTTCCTCAAGGTCGGTATAACCCAACACGCCCGCACCGCTGACCGCCTGATAGGTGGAGTAAACTATTCTCTTAATGCCGTATTTCCTGTGCAGGGGCGCAAGAGCCACGACCGCCTGAATAGTGGAGCAGTTGGGGTTTGCGATGATGCCCTTATTCCAGTCTATGTCGTAAGCGTTAACTTCGGGAACCACAAGGGGGACGGAGGGGTCCATACGCCACTGGCTGGAGTTATCGATAACCACCGCTCCGCAATCGGCGAACACGGGGGCGAATGTTTTGGAAGTGCCTGCGCCCGCGCTGAAAAGAGCGATATCCACTTTTCTTGCGCGCACGTTTTCTTCGGTAAGCTCGATTACGGTATATTCCTTACCCATAAACTCCACTTTTTTGCCCGCACTTTTTGCGGACGCGAAAAGATAAAGTTCGTTGATGGGAAGTTTTCTTTCGGCAAGAACCTGAAGCATTTTTCTTCCGACCATACCTGTTGCGCCTACTACGGCTACGTTGTAATTCATATATGATTTCTCCTTGAAATATGATAACTTAATAAAAAACGGATTGATAAAAGCCCATGAAGTCTAAGTATAAAAGCGTGCAGAATTTTTTACGTGCTTAAATGAGTATAAAAAAGAGCGGGCGAAAGGGGTTAAGCTTAAAAAGTCCAACCGCTTTTTCGCGTTAACCGTCCTGCCGCAATTAAGCTTTTTCACAAGAAGAGGAAACGGCAGCGCAGCAAGCAGGTTAAAAAAAGACAGCCAATCGGGTCAAGAGTGTGCCGTTTGACTGTCTTCGGATGTTTAACGAAAAACGCGATACGTCAAATAATGTGCTCCACTCTTACGAATGACAGTTGCAGGGTATTAGCCGCTGCACCCAACGAGAAAACTTTGCCCGAAAGTTATCCGTTTCGGCGTCGATACCCTTTCGCGGCTCGGGTCATACGGGCGACCTTGATGGAAACCGCTAATAATGTTCGACGCTCCTCATTATTTACTCGTTAAGGATAACACAACAAATCGGGCTTTGTCAATCAAAATAAATAAACGAGTGTAAAAATGATTGAAAAAAAAGCCGAAATGTTATATAATCGTATGCGTAGCCGAAGTAATGAGGTTACCGCGGAGGAAAAGCAATCGCATCAGTCAATTTACAAAACGACCTTTATCGCATAATAACGGAATTTTGTTTTTCCGTCAAGGACCTGAATCAGTCGCTGTACGGTCCCGTACTGAAAGACGCGGGGTTTAAGCGCAAAGCGGGATTTTACCTTTACGAAGGTCGCAAAAAATCAGATTTTTCCGTGATTATCGACGGAGCGGACGAAGGGCTTTGTAAACTTGCGCTCAGTGCCGCCGTCGCCCTTAAGGAAACGGGCATCAAACCCGACGTCATTATTCCCGTTCCCGGGGAGGGAGAACTTTTTTGTGCGCCCGAGCTTCGTTTCAAGCGGAAAAACTCGCTTTTCGTAAGGCTTGTCCGCGGAAAAACGGGATTGTTTTGTTCGGGCGGTACCGTTCTTAGCGGCGCGACGGAAACCGTGTTTACTTTTCGTGAAGAAAAGGAAGCGGATTCATACGGGACTGCTTTTCAAAAGCTTACGGGTAATCTTTCTAAAAGAAATTTCGTTTGTAAAAGCGTTCGGTCGGGAAGAGAGATTAAGCTTACCGCTTTATGGTACGACTCGGCTGACCTTGAAACGCTTACCATGGCGGCGGCGCGGCTTACGGCGGACGCGGATACTTCGGTAGCGACAACTTTGGCGTATTCGCCCTTTGAGCAGGACGTGGGACTTTTGAGTAAAGTATTCGGTAAAATAAGACCCGACGGACCCCTTGAACCCTGTTTCGACGTCAAAAGATACATCGCCGTAAACGAAAACACAAGGCGTCTTTACGCCGTCGTGAAAGTATCGGACGAAAATAAAGCCGCGGCGGAAATTGCTAAACTTATGACGGCTGTATTTACGGAGGAATAATAATGGCACAGAAAAAAGGCCTCATTTACAGACTTACTATGGGCAAGGACAATTTGCCCGATTTTACCCCTAACAGATTGCCCGGTTCGCGCTGGGCGGTATTTAAGGACGTGTTTTTCAACCGTTTCGGGGCTATGGCGAAAATCAGCCTGCTTACTTTTCTGTTTACATTGCCCGCAGTCGCGTGGCTTGTGATTATGAATATCGTATTGCAGGTGGACGCTCAGCTTATACCGTATTCGTCCAATATCGGCATAGGTTATCCCGTGGTGGTGGATGCCGCCCTTATGGGACAGTATCGCACCTTCATGTACAACGTGCAGACTTATGCGATACTGATTCCGCTCATCATGATTGCGGGCATAGGCTTTGCGGGTGCGTTTCACGTCATGAAGCTTCTCGGCTGGGGCGAGGGCGTGTCCGTGGGCGGCACGTTTTTCCAGGGAATAAAAAAGAACTGGGCGTCTTTTCTGTGGATTTTCCTTTACGCGGGCATATCGCTTTTCATGTTCATGTTCTGTATTATGGCATACGGATATCTTACGGAAATCAATACGGTCGTCAGGGTGATAATGATAGCGCTTGCCGTGGTACAGTTTGTCCTTATGCTCTGCATGCTTTTGTATCTTTGCACGCAGACGGTTACTTATAAACTTGGATTTATGGGGCTGGTGAAAAACAGTCTGCTGTTTGCCGTTGCGCTGTTTCCGCAAAACGTTTTCTTTATCGCGTTAAGTCTTTTGCCCGTCATAATAATAATGTTTCTTCCTTTGCAGATCGGGATATTCTTCTGGATGATTTTCCTGTTTTTGGGTATTGCGTACATTGTGCTTGTCTGGACGGTATTTTCGCAGTGGGTATACGATAAATTCGTAAACGACAAAGTCAAGGGCGCGGTCAAAAACCGCGGTATGTACGTTAAAAACGCGGAGGAAGAGCGCGCCGCGGAAATCGAACGCATCAAAACCAGAAACACGGTTTACGGTGCGGCTTACGTGTCGCGCAGACTTTCCAGCATCGACGACGGCAAAACCTTTACTCCTCTCAGCACCAATTTCTCCCGTAACGACTTAAAGAAACTCAGCGAGGAAAAGGCGGAAATGGAGGAAGAGATAAACAACGAAATCGCCGAGGTCAACGCTCAGATTGAAGAGGAGCGTATTAAGTGGGAGGAAGAACAGGCCGCCGCGAAAAAACGTCGCAAAAAGAATAAAAACAATAATCAGAACGCGCCGGTTTTAAGCGCCGAAGCGCAGGAAAAGGCGCAGAAGAAAAAGAGCAAAAAAGCAGTTAAATCCGCTTCCGAAGACGAAATAGCTTTGCTTCCCGTATCGGAAGAGGAATACGTCGAGGACGAGGAAGAAAAAAAGTAAAATACCCTAAAGGGCTTAAGGGGTGACAAGGAATATGTACGACGCGCTTGCCGCATACTACGATAGATTCATGTCGGACGTCGATTACGACGCCTGGATAAATTACTTGAAAGATATTTTGGGCGAGCGCGTACGCGGAAGGGACGTAGGCTGCGGCACGGGCAGATTCACGATTGCTTTAAAAGAAGCGGGCTATCTCGTCACGGGCAGCGACTCAAGTCCCGAAATGCTGACCGTTGCGGCGGAAAATGCGCGAAAAAAGGGCGTGCCCGTCAATTTTCTTCTTCAGCCTGCGGAAAAACTCGAGGATTTTTCGCCCCTTGATTTCGTAATTGCGCAGTGCGACGTCGTTAATTATCTCAAAAATCCCGATACTTTTTTCAAAAAAGCTTATAAAGCTTTGAACGCGTCGGGAGTATTGACGTTTGACATCTCATCGGAATATAAACTTACTGAAATACTCGGCAACAACGTGTTTACCGAAACGCGCGACGACGTTACTTACGTCTGGGAAAACTTTTGCTATGAAAAGGCAAGGCGCGTGGATATGCGTCTGACATTTTTCCGTAAGAACGAGAATAATTATTATTCTAAAAGCGTTGAAACTCAGACTCAGTACATTCATTCCTCGTCCGACATCGAAAAGCGGCTTAGGGACGCGGGATTCAAAAACGTCCAAACAAGGGGCTTTCTGAAAAACGTTGCTCCTTCCGAAAAGGAACAGCGTATTCATTTCATAGCTTATAAACAGGAGTAGTATGGGAAAAATACTCAAATTAAATAACGACGCCGATTATTATTACGGGCGCGGTATAGATAAAAGCGAGGCGGGCGGTTACATAGAGGCTGTTGACAGCTTTTATATGTCGCTTAAACGCGATCCCGAAAACTTGTGGATTTATTCCGAAATCGGCTATAATTATCTGGCGTTGGGGCTATACGAGCCCGCGCTTAAAATATATTTTAAGATATTGGCTCTCGACAAATACGCGGATATAGGCTATCTGGGACTTATGCAGTGCTTTATCCATGAAAATCAGGTTGCCAACGCGCTTTATTATCTCAACATGGGCATTGACAACGGCGCGCTCGACCAGGAATACGAGGCGGAGGAACAGGACGTCCCGGTAAGCGAGCGGCCTAAACTCAGACTGCTCAACAAAAACGACAACAGCGAAATAGTCGCGCTTGCAAAAAAGATGATAGTAAGCGGCGAAAGCGATTTTGCAAAGCAAATGCTTTCCGCAATACCCGATACAAGCAAACAGTATGACGAGGCGCAGAATCATTTGTCTTTTCTCGCTTATTCGGAAGGCGATTACGACAAGTGCATTAGTCTTTCCGAAGCGGTAATATCAAACAATCCGGACGATCTTTACGCTCTTACAACCATGATGCTGGCGTACTACCGTAAAAACGACTTCGCAAAAACCGAGGAAATCGCTTCCGTTATCGACGGGCTTGAATTGAAAAACCGCTCGGAGATTTACAGAGTCGCCATGTGCTTCATGGAAGTGGGGGACGAAAGCCGCTGCGTAAAGTATTTTGAAAAACTTTTCAATCTTTGCCCATATGAAAGAGATACTACTTTGGCGCTTGCGATTGCCTATTACGATACGGGAAAAACAGCTCAGGCCCGCGCATATATGCTGGCTTTAAGACGGCTGTATCCCGAAGACAGAGTCGTGGCTTATTACGCACGTTTTATCCGCGACGGGAGCATAAAGCATATTCCGGTTGCTGTGGATTTGCCCGACGGAGAAAAACTGAGGCGGCTTCACCGTATCGAAGAAACCTTTTCCATGCTGTCTGACGTCGAAAAAGCGGTAAAAAGGCTGGAAGAGGACGAAGAATTTTACGATATGGTCACATGGCTTTTTTCGTCAAGGGAAGTGCAGATGTGCCAGCGCGTGGGAGCATTCCTTTGTCAGCACGAAAAATGGCAGCCTTATTTCCGCGACAAGCTTATCGACCCCGCCGTTCCTTCGCCCGTAAAAAAAGAATATCTTTTAAGCTATCTCAAGTATTCCGACGTAAAGAAATTCGCTTTGCTTGTGGGCGACATAATGCTGTTTTTCAATCCGCGTATACCAAAGTGCGACGATAACTTCGACATGCGCGAAACGTATTGGTTGCTTTACGCCACCTGCGCGTTCGTGACAAAAGGATTTCAGTCAAAAATCAACAAAGTTTACAAGAATTTCGTCGCCTTGATGAGCAAGCCTGATTTCAAACCTTTCAAAATACGCGTGCCCGTCATGGCGGCGCTTATCGCGTACAAAGCCAAAATACATAAAATTTTCGAGTCGGAAGTGGAGTGCTGTGAAATCTTCGGTTGCACCAAGGAGGATTTTCACGATTACGCGCGTAAGTTGGGACTTGAAAAAACCGAAAAAGAAACGACCGACGAGACGGAGGAACAAAAATGACAGATTTCGACAAACTGTTTGAAGACTACATAAAAAACTGGCTGGAAAGTCATAAGGGCGAATATACCGCAGACGAGGCGGAAAACATGATACCCGATCTTTATGAAAAGTTTGTCACCTCTCCGTGCAAAGAGGCGGGCGGCAAGACTCCCGAAGAGTTTTTCGGAGAAGTCAGGGATGCGGCAAAGCTTGTTTCCATGTTTACCGAGTCCTGCAAGGAGGGCGGCGCATGTTCGCTTTTGTTCGACCGCATGGCTGAGGTGCCCGAGTGCGCGGCTTTATTATACGATTTGCTTGAAAAGGAGACTGACCCTACCGTAATCGCGTCCGCCATGGATTTTCTTGAGGACAGCGGCGCCGATCAGCCTTATCTTAAATACGCCGAATGGCTTACCGAAACGGAAAAGGACGAAAGCGTAGTGGAAAAGGCGGCGGAAATTCTTAAAGAACATCCGTCCGAGGAAATAAAAAACCGTCTGTTAAACGCGCTTGACCGCGCCACGGAAGAGCAAAAGCAGATAATTGCGGACGTGCTTGTCCGTCAGGGTAAGGACGAACGCACTTACGCGCTTTTGAAGGAACTTTTCCTTTCCGGTAAAAATATTCCCTATATTGCGGGGCTTATAGCTAAATACGGGGACGAGCGCGCCGCCGAGTTTCTTTATCCCGCGCTTGACGACAGCAATTATCTCGAATTTATAGAAATAAGAAACGCCATCGAAACCATGGGCGGAGTGGTGGACGACACTTATCGCGATTTTTCGGACGACGAATATTACAAAGCTATAAAACATCTTAAATAATATGTTTTCAAATTGTTTCGTTTGTCAATAACTTTGGGGTGAGTATGGAAAAGATTACGCTTGAAAAAATAAAATCAGACAAGGATTTCCGCGCGCTCATCGACAGCGCCAACAACAATCTCGAAAAAATGGGGTATACCGAGCACGGCTTAAGACACGTCGGATACGTCAGCCGCACTACCGCCAATATTTTAAGGGAGCTTGGGTATGACGACCGCATAGTGGAGCTGGGTGCAATAACGGGTTGGATTCACGACATCGGCAACGCCGTTAACCGCAAGAACCACGGATTGTCGGGTGCGGCGCTTGCTTTTCCGTTGCTTACGCGCATGAAAATGGATATGCGTGAAATTGCGCTTATATTGGGCGCAATCGGCAATCACGAGGAAGAAACGGGAATCCCCGTCAGCGAAATAAGCGCCGCCTTAATAATTGCGGATAAGTCAGACGCACACCGCTCGCGCGTGCGCAAAAAGAGTTTCGATTATACCGACATTCACGACCGCGTCAATATGTCGATAAAGAAAAATTCTCTTGTTGTCGACCGCGAAAAACACATAATACGGCTTGTGATTTTCATGGACGAAACTTCCGCATTGATGGAGTATCTGCAGATTTATCTGTCGCGCATGATTTTAAGCGAAAAGGCAGCGGCGTTTCTCGGCTGCAGTTTCGAGCTGGTGATAAACGGCGCGGTCATAAACCGTCATACGGGTGTCGCCAAGAAAATGACGCTTAAATCTTCGGAAAAGGAAGTCAGCGAAGAAGGCAATTAAAAGGAATCGGCAACTGCTTTTCTTTTACCCTCCATACCGAATCAAACGGTTTGATTTTAAATTTTTTTACAATGCCTTTGAATTAGGTCAAACTATTTAAGGAATTAAAATAAAAAACGGATTTTTTTGTCGCCCTGCCCTAGCCTTCGGCAGGGCTTTTTTTTACAAAGCAAAAACTCATATATTCGCGCGCCGTAAAGTATATTATAATATGTTTAAGATTTTTTCTGTATCCATGCTTATAATAGGCACGATTATAGGTGCGGGGTTTGCCTCGGGAAGAGAAATCGTGGCGTTTTTCGGCACGACGCCTGCGCCTTTAGTGGCGCTTGTCTGCGCCGCTTTGGTGTTCGTCATGTGTCTTGTGTTTCTTTTTGTGGGGCAAAAGGCTGAAGCGGACGATATAGGTACCGTAAATAAAAAACTCGCGGGAAAATTCGACGTAGTCCTCAATATTTTCCTGCTTTTCAACAGTGTAATATCTTTAAGCGCGATGCTTGCCGGATTCGACAGCCTTTTCGATGGGATATATCCGTTAAAGCCGTTGTATTCGGTTTTGTTCGGCGCGGTTTCCGTGCTTGTGGTGACAAAAGGGCTTAAAGGACTTTTAAGGTGTAATGCCGTCCTTGTGCCCGCGCTTATCCTGATAATCGCCGCGGTCACCCTTACAAACGTAAATTCGCCCTCGTTTTCTTCGTTTACCGCTAAAACCGCTTATCGCAGCTTTACTTATATTTCCATGAATATGATGCTTGCGGCGGCGGTGCTTACCACCGTACACGGGTTAACCAAAAAACAAATAATCGCCGCTTCAGCGGTTACGGCGGTTATAGTGGGGGCGCTTTTAATGATGTTTATGCTTGCGCTGGGTTCGTCTTCGGCAGGGGAAGCGGATATGCCGATAATAACCATGTCCAAAGAAACGGGCAGGCTTATGTACGGGCTGAGCGTATCATGCGTCGCCGCGGGTATTTTCACGACGATGCTGACCGCTCATATATCCCTTTCGGAATGGGTCAATTCGTTTTGCTCAAACCGCTTGTTTTCCGCGGTTGTGTCCGTAATTTTCTGTCTGGCGCTTAGTTTTATAGGCTTCAGAACGGTGGTGGACACTCTCTATCCCGTCCTCGGCGTTTTGGGAAGCCTTTATTTCGTCGTAAGTCTTGTATGGCTATTTAGAAGTTCTTCTCTTTCTGGCAATAAGCTTTTCGCAAAGGCAAACGGAAAAGTACATAAGCGCTGCAAGCAGGCAAAGAATAACGGTTGACGCCATGACGAGGTCCAGCTTAAACACCTGACCGCCGTAAATGATAAGGTATCCTAAGCCCGCGCCCGACACCAGATATTCGCCCATTATGGTGCCTACCCACGACAACCCCACGTTTATCTTAAGCACCGAAATGAAATTGGGGACGGAGTAGGGAAGTATAAGCTTGGTCAGAATCTGAAATTTGGTTGCGCCCATGGACTCCAGCAGAAATATTTTGCCCTTGTCGCAGCTCATAAAACCGTTAAGGACGCTCATGATGGTAACTATGATGCAGATAAGAAAGGTCATCATGATGATTGCGTTCATGTTTGCGCCCGCCCATATTATTATTACGGGGCCTAAAGCGATTTTCGGCAATGCGTTAAGCACCACGAGATAGGGCTCGGCAACTCTTCGGAAAGTTTCGCTCCACCACAAAACAATCGCAACTATTACGCCCACGACGGTGGAAATAAGAAAACCCAGCACGCACTCTAAAAGAGTTATGCCTATGTGTTTCATGATATCCTGTTTCCATAAGTCCGCAAAAGTTTTTATTATGCGCGAAGGAGAGCTTACGAAAAACGAATCCACCCAGCCCAAAAAAGTGGAAAGCTCCCACAATCCCACAAACGCAACCAGCACCGCTATCTGTATAATGACTATTTTGCTTTTGTCAAGTTTTATTTTTCTAAGGTAAAGCTGTCGCGGCGACAGTGTTTTTTTGTTTTTTTTCATAAGTTATACCTCTTTGGTTTAATTTTACTTCACGCATACCTCGGACCATATCTTGTCAAACCATGCCGAAAAACCCGGGTCCTCGCGCCGCTTTAACGGCGTCGGGGCATTTATGTCCATGGTAAAGATGTTTTTGACGGATGCGGGACGCGGGGAAAGTACCACCACGCGGTCGGACATGGAAACCGCTTCGGATATGTCGTGCGTAACCAGTACCGCCGTCTTTTTTTCCTGCCGTATTATGGCAAAAACGTCGTCGCAAACCGAAAGCCTGGTCTGGAAATCCAGCGCCGAAAAAGGCTCGTCAAGCAAGAGAATTTTTGGGCGGAAGGCAAGCGTCCTTATCAAAGCTACCCTTTGCCGCATACCGCCGGACAATTCGCCGGGGTAATGTTTGAAAAAATCTTTAAGCCCGTATTTTATCAAAAGGTTTTCCGCGTATTCGACGTTTTCGGCGGTCTTTTTCTTCTGAATTTCCAGCCCCAGCATTACGTTGTCGCGTATGGTGCGCCACTCGAAAAGCTGGTCGCGTTGCAGCATATATCCCACGTCGCAGCCCGCTTTGCCGTCAACGCTTTTTCCGTCAACGAAAATCTTTCCCTCGGTGGGGCGGATAAGTCCGGCTATAAGCGACAAAATCGTGGTTTTTCCGCATCCCGACGGACCTACAAGCGAAACAAATTCACCTTGTTTTACGTCTAAAGAAACGTTTTTAAGCGCGTCGGTTTCCCCCTCGGGCGTCTGATAACAAAGCGAAACGTTTTTTATCGAAAGCATATCCATAATTTTTTTCTCCGTAAAATGCAAAAGAAAGCTTTGCGGGCAGTACCTTTTTAAGAGGGTAAAACCCGCAAAGTTTTATTCGCTTATTGCGTTATCGCAAGCGCGTAAGTGTTGTCAACCGCCGCGGTATAGGTCACGCGCGTTTCCAAAAATCCCGCGTTTTCCATTACGTCCTGAAGTTTTATATAAGACTGCTCGGTAAACACAAGGTCGTCGCACCATGCGTCGATTTCAAGATAGCTTGTTACCGAGGCGGCAATGGAACTTAAAGAAGTGCCCGCAAAAGAGGGTTCAAGCGACTCGGCAACCTTTTCGGCGGTGTTGTCTTTGATATAATCGTATCCTTTTTTGACCGCGCGTAAAAAATTCTTTATCAGCTCGGTATTTTCCTCAATAAAACTTTTGCTTGCGGAAAAAGAAGTATAGGGGATTTCGCCGCTGGCTTCGCCTACCGACGCCACTATATAACCTTTTCCGGATGCTTCAAATTCGGACGCCGTGGGCTCGAACAAAGTGGTGTAGTCCACCGTGTCGTCCGACTCGAATACGGGCGCCATCATGTTGAACGCTACGTCCGTGTTGAAGTTAAGGTCCGTTTCTTCGTCTAAGCCCGCGTTGTTTACAACATACTGCATGGTCATCGCGGGAACGCCGCCCACTCTGCCCGCAAGTACGTGTTTGCCTTTAAGCATACTCCACTCGAAGTCGGGTTGGGGAGTTTTGGACACTAAAAAGGAGCCGTCCTTTTGCGTAAGCTGCCCGAATATTATCGGATAGTCCTTTTGTCCCTGTGCCTGACAGTAAATAGTTGCCTCGGGGCCCATTAAGCCGATGTCGGCCGATTTCGAGGTAATCGCGGTCATTACCTTATCCGCGCCGCCGCCGTTGGAAAGTTCGATTTCCATACCGTACTCCTCGAAGTAGCCGTTATTGATTGCGACATACAAAGGCGCGTAAAATATGGAGTGCGTTACTTCCGACAGCCGTATTTTGACGTGACCGTCGCCGTCATCCTTGCAGCCTACAAGCGCAAAACTCATAAGCGCCGTTACCGCAATCAAAAAAAGAGCGATTGTTTTTTTCATTTTTTCCTCCGTTAATGAAAATGTAAGTAGTGATTAATTTTGCGCGCCCGCCGTCAGGGGGGATCGATCGCATAGTCCATTTTATGCATATAGCCGTAAGTATGTTAAACTTACGGATTAAAGAAAATTTAATCGGATTAAGCGCGTTATTTTTATGCTTATTGCCGTAAATTAAACTTGCTTAAGACGTTTTTTTGTGTTATAATCGTATCCGTAAACTATTTTTTCGGAGCAATTATGAACAAAACATACGACCCGAAGTCCTTCGAGGACAGAATCTACAAAAAATGGCTGGACAAAAAGTATTTTCACGCTAAGCCCGATAAGAACAAAAAGCCGTTTACCATTGTCATTCCGCCGCCCAATATCACGGGGCAGCTTCATATGGGACACGCCCTCAACGATACCATTCAGGACGCCATAATCCGATATAAGCGCATGAAAGGTTTCGAGGCGCTTTGGCTTCCCGGTACCGACCACGCTTCCATCGCCACCGAAGTCAAAATCGTGGAAAAAATGCGTCAGGAGGGGCTTAGCAAAGACAGCGTCGGCAGAGACGGCTTTTTAAAGCGCGCTTACGAATGGAAGGATAAGTACGGCGGCAGGATAGTGGAACAGCTTAAGAAAATGGGCTTTTCCTGTGACTGGGACCGCCTTGCCTTCACGATGGACGAGCGTTTAAGTAAAGCCGTAAGGGAAGTTTTCGTCAATATGTACGAAAAAGGCCTTATTTATCAGGGCGACAGGATTATCAACTGGTGCCCCGATTGCAAAACGGCGATTTCCGACGCGGAAGTGGAGTACGAAACCGAAGAAGGACATCTTTGGTACCTTAAGTATCCGGTGTCCGATTACGACCAATACATCGTCGTTGCGACCACCCGTCCCGAAACCATGCTGGGCGATACCGCAGTCGCGGTGAATCCTTCCGACAAACGCTATTCTTCGCTTGTCGGTAAGACCGTCGATTTACCGCTTACCGACCGTAAAATTCCCATCGTTGCGGACAGATACGTCGATAAATCTTTCGGCACCGGCGCGGTAAAAATTACTCCCGCGCACGACCCCAACGACTTCGAGGTGGGCATAAGGCACGACTTACCCGTTATCCGCGTGATGAACGACGACGCCACAATGAACGAGAACGCGGGCAAATACTGCGGCATGACGCGCGAAGAGGCAAGAAAAGCCATAGTCGGGGATTTCGACAAGCTGGGACTTTTGGTCAAAATCGAAAAGCACGAGCATAACGTAGGACACTGCTACCGCTGTCACAACACTATCGAGCCCATAGTTTCCAAACAGTGGTTTGTCAAAATGGAGGGGCTTGCCCGTCCCGCGATAGATGCGGTAGTTAAAAAAGACATCGAATTTTTACCCAAACGGTTTGAAAAATCATACCTTCACTGGATGAACAACATCCGCGACTGGTGCATTTCCCGTCAGCTTTGGTGGGGGCATCGCATACCCGTGTTTTACTGCGACGCCTGCGGATACCGCGCCGCGTCCAAGGAGGACATTACGGTCTGCCCTAAATGCGGCAAGCCGCTCCGCCAGGACGAGGACGTGCTGGACACCTGGTTTTCTTCGGCGCTTTGGCCGTTTTCCACACTGGGCTGGCCGGATAAAACCGAGGACCTCGAATACTTTTATCCCACGGACGTTTTGGTCACCGCGTACGACATCATTACTTTCTGGGTTGCGCGCATGATTTTTTCGGGGCTGGAACACATGGGCGAAAAGCCTTTCTCCAAAGTGCTTATTCACGGCATTGTTCGCGACGCTTTGGGCAGAAAAATGAGCAAATCTTTGGGCAACGGCATCGACCCGCTGGAAATAATTGACAAATACGGCGCGGATTCTTTGAGATATTCGCTGGTCAACGGAATTTCTCCCGGCGGCGACATCAGGTTTTCCGAAGATAAAATGGAAAGCTACCGCAATTTCATGAACAAAATCTGGAATGCTTCCCGTTTTGTGCTTATGAACTGCGAAAACGCGAAAATAAGGGATATAAGCGAAGTTAAAAACCTCTCTTACGCCGACAAGTGGATACTTTCCAAACTCAATTCCGCCGTCGTCGCCGTCACGCGGTTTATGGATAAGTACGAAGTCGGGCTTGCCGCATCGCGCATCTACGAGTTTATATGGAACCAGTTCTGCGACTGGTATATCGAGTTCAGCAAAACCGCGCTTTACTCCGACGACGACGAAAAGCGTTCCAACGCCGCCAGCGTGCTGGTGTATGTACTGCGCGAAACGCTTAAGCTTGCTCATCCCATTGTGCCGTTTATCACGGAGGAAATTTACGACGCGTTGCCCAATAAAGACGCGGAAGACATCATGATTTCGCCGTTCCCCGAAGCTAACCCGAAGCACGCATACCGTGCCGATTCGGCACAGACCGACGCAGTGATAGAGCTTATCAAATCCGTAAGAAATCTGCGCCGCGAGATGAACGTCAGCCAGAACAAGCGTACAGCCGTGTACATCGTACCTAAGGAAGGCAAGGAAAAACAGCTTAAGAAAATGGCGGGCTATATCGAGAAACTCGCGTTTGCAAGCGGCGTTTATTTCGGAGAGCCTTCCGGCAAAAACGCTTCTTTGGTGACGACTTTAGGCAATGTGTTCATTCCCATGGGTGACCTTGTGGACTTCGATAAGGAGCGCGCAAGACTAAAGGCGGAAATCGAAAAGACGGACGAGGAAATCGCCCGCGCCCGCGGTAAACTGGAAAACAAAGGCTTTACCGAAAAGGCTCCCGCCGCGCTGGTGGAAAAGGAGAAAGAAAAACTCGTTAAGTACGAAGAGCTTAAAAAAGGACTTGTAAAAAGCCTCGAAGCGCTTGACTGATTGTATTGTGTTAATTAAAAAGCCGCAGCCTGTTTCAGGGCTGCGACTTTTTTTGAGTTTTTTATAAATTCTGTTAAATATAATTTCCGAAGGAAAGTGTCTGATTGTCTTTTTACTGCAAACAGATAAAATGTCGATTTATATTGAATCCTTTGCTTGGGTTTTGTTAAAGAAAAAATTTTGAGGTTGGCGTAGGTTAAATTCCGCTTAAATATTTGCCGTTTAAGTTGATTAATTTTTCACTTTGCCGTATTCCGTTGCATACAATTTGCATAGGAGGAAATTTTTGAAATGGCAAATGCATCGGATTATTACATAGGCGCCAACGACGAGCACGGGCTTAATCCGCCCACCGCGGGAAAACGCACGCCCGTCATGCCGTATATTAACCGCAGTTTTTACGAAAATGAGTTTAACCGCAAGGCAAAATATTATTTTATTCTGGCATGCTTAAGGTGCGGCTTCCGCGTTTACGACGTCAAGCCCGAAATAGGCGACGTGTCTATTTCCACAAGAGTGGCACGCGTCAACGCGCGCGGACTTACTTTGCTTGTAACCTTTGCTTACAATGCGTTCGGCGACGGTATAGGGTTCAATAACGTTAACGGTTATTTGGTTTTTTACGGTGCGGACGGATATCGGCCCACCATGTCAAGACTGCTTTCGTTCGACTTGTCGGCAGGACTTTCCGAAACTATTACCACCAAAAATCTGGGAGTAGGCACTCTTTCGGGGGTGGGAGTTTTAAGGTCGGTCCGCTGTACTTCCGCTTTGGTAGAGGCGGGCTTTATGACCAATTTCGAGGAAGCAAAACTTATGGTCGACCCCGATTTCCAACGCGCGGTGGGAGAAGGGGCTTGTATCGGGGTGTGCAACTATCTCGGCGTTCCGTACGTCAGCGACGACGTGATTTATCCCACGCTCAGGCGCGGCAGCCGCGGCAATTACGTAATTATGCTGCAATACATGTTGAGAAACGCGGGCTATGACGTGGATACGGACGGAATTTTCGGTTCGGCAACGGAAACCGCCGTAAGGTCGTTTCAGGCGGAAAACGGTCTTGCCGCCGACGGAATAGTGGGCAAAAACACCTGGGCGGTATTAAGGTGGAAGTTTAATCCGCTGCCTGTTTTAAGGCGCGGAAGCCGCGGAGAAGCCGTTAAATACCTTCAAAGCAAACTGCTCAGCAAGCTTTATCCCGTAGGCGAAATCGACGGAATTTTCGGTGCGGCAACCGAGCGGGCCGTAAGGGAATTCCAGGAAGAAAACGGACTGGCGGTGGACGGAATAGTGGGCAAAAACACCTGGGCGAAACTTACTCCCATAGGCGGCGGCAGACCGCTTCCGCAATGAGAGAAAAACAAATCCGTTTTTTTTCATGAAATAAGGGCATAATCCTATTATTTCGAGGAGTGCCTTATACATGTTCGGTTTTTCTTCAAAACTAAGCCGTCTGAGGACGGAAGCCCGTTCGTCGGATGCTGTCAGCTACGACGAAAAGGGGCGTGGCGTGATACGCATGACGGTGCGGGACGAAAGCGAGTTTCTGTCGCCTTACGCCTTAAGCGGTATGCCCGATTTGAATTCGGAAGTTGCGGATTTTCTCGAGGGCGCCGCCATGAATTTACGCCCCGAGGAGGAAATCGTCGTTGAAGTAAGCGGCAGCGTAAGCGAGGAGAAAAAATCGGAATACCGTGCGGCAATAAGAAATCATTACCGCGCAGGCGTCAGGGAAGCGGACCGTAAACTGAGCGAAAACGCGCGTATGTCCTTTATTTTTGCTTTAATTGCGGCTGTTGTGTTAAGCGTTTACGTCGCTTTGGAAATCAAATTTGACAATTTCGTCGTTTTGCAGCTTATCGACATTACGGCATGGGTTTTCATGTGGGAAGCGGTGGACCTTATTTTTCTGGAACGTAAAATTCTGAAGTCGGAACTTATACGTTCGGCGTCGCTGTATTGTTCCGAAATAGTGTTTGCGGTGAAAGGCGAATAAGTAATTGCGGTAGTTTAGCGGCTGACGTAAAACAGTTAAAAAGATATTCGGGCAATAAATCGGCGGCATAATTATAAATAATAAATCGTCGCGGGTTGATTAAAAACCAAAAAACCCTTTGCTCCGATTCCGGGGTAAAGGGTTTTTGTTTGTTTTTGCGGCGTCGTCAAGTGTTGACAAGCGATGACGCGTTTTTTACTTGTGTCTTAAAAGGTTCAGCGTTCTTTCGGGCCCCTGTAATCTTCGTCGATAAGTCCGATTCTGCGGCAGGTGGGCAAAAGCAGCAACATTATGACCATATTGAGATATGCCATCGGCAACTGAGTCAGTCTGTATGACACGAGGTACACAAGATAATTGATGCCGTCGTAGTACATATAATAAAGGCCTAAAGAGTTAAGCCCCAGCGTACCCACGATAAGGGATGCGGTAACGGCGACAACGGCGCGGACGGTGACGTTTTTAAACGGCAGCTTTCTGAATAATATGCCGAACACTACCGTCGCCATAAAGTTACCCGCGACAAGTACGGGGTTGGGCGGAGCAAAATTCACGGTCATGAACTGGCCGAGGATATCGGTAACCGCGGCGACGACGCCTCCTCCGAACGGACCCATTATTGCTGCCGAAATATACCAGCCAAGGTAAGAAAGACTGATTTTCAGCGTGGGGGGCAGGGCGGCGGAAACGTTGTTTGAAATAGCTTTCAGAAGCAACGAAAGCGCCGTAAGCGTGGCAAGGTAAGTAATCCTTTTGGTGGCGGACAGACTTTTGTGTTTTTCTTTGCAACTTTTATCGGGGGCAATATCGCTGTCGGCAATTTTGCGGATATTAGGAGTTGCAATTTCCTGTTGATTTTTCATCAATGTCGGGCTTCTCCTTATATTAAATTTTATATGCGGTAACTCTTAAAAAGCTTGCATACAAAATTAATTATACATCTTTCAGTCCGCTTTTGCAAGCGATTGTATCGTTTTTTGTACTTTTGTTTGCACGGCGTTTGCGTACGGATTCGGTTTTTACTTTCGTTTTGAAAAAGTCCACGTCTGCCAGCCCGAAAACATAGCCTAAAGCCGCGTAAAAAATAAGGCTTACCAACGAAGCGACGGAAATAGACCAGAACAGGCTAAGCGACGACAGCAGCGAAAAAACGCATTTCGTCACAAAACACGCGGGCACGATAAGCAGCACGCTTTTTAATAATTTTGAAAGATAAGAAAACCCGAGTCCCGTTTTTTTGCGTATGCAAATTATATGCAGCGCGCACGTTACGCACCAGCCTGTGCCCATTGCCGCGCTTAAAAGAATTATATTGAAATTACCGTAAAACGCGAACAGAATGGCAAACATCACCAAGGAGCCCAGCATATAATTTATAAAACTTTTTATTTCCAGGTCCAAAGAATTCATGACGGAAGAGGTAATGTTTTCCACGGACAGCGGTATAAGCAGCCATGCGGACGCGGCTAAAAATCTTCCCGCGTCTAAATTGTCGTAAACGAATTTTCCTATGGGCTCGCCGAGAGCGAAAAACATGGGCACGAAAAGCGAGGCGATAATAATCGCAAATCCCGTCGCGCTTTCTATCTGAGCGTTGACGTGTTTTAAATTGCCTTTGCCTATGCCCGTGGAAACTGTGGGAATCATTACGAACGCCAGTGAACCCACAACGGTTATCGGAAGGTAAAGAAGGGGCATTGCCATACCCACGCCGGAGCCGAAAAGCGCCATGGATTCTTCGCGCGTAAATCCGCTTGAGATAAGAAGGAAGGGCACGGCGATTGCCACTAAAGAATTTATTACGCTGCTTGCCGCACGCGATACGGTAATGGGAGTGGAGGATTTAAGCAGCGGAATTATCTGCCCTTTAGGGTTATTCAGTCTGCCTTTCATGGCGAAAAAGCAAAGAATAACGCCCACCATGCTTACAAAACAGCCTAACGAAAGCGACAAAGCGGTCATGTAAAGTTTGTTGAATCCCAGCGCAAAAAGTACGATACAAACGGTTATTCTCGCAAGTTGTTCCAAAATTTCCACAAGCGAAACGGCAAAATACCGCTGTCTGCCCCAAAGGTTGCCGCGAAAGGCGGAATAAACGGAGGAAAACACAAGCGCGGGCAGTAAAAACAGCAGTACAATAGCGCTTTCCTTGTCGGCAAACAGGTTTCCTATAGGCTTGTAAAGCAAGATGACGGCGCCCGTTATTACCAAAGAAATCACAAGTCCCACGATAAGCGCCGCCGCCGTTAAAGAGCGTTCCTTTTTTATCTCGCCGGAGATTCTGTATTTTGCGGTAAGTTTGCTGACAATAAGCGGAATACCGCTGGTGGTGGCGGTAAGAAGCACAAAGAAAAACGAAAGCGCCACCTGATATATACCCAAAGCCGCGGCGCCGATTTCACGCGACAGAAAAATTTTAAAAACAAACCCCAGCGCGCGGTCGGTTATGGTAAAAACGGACAAAGTAAAAACGGCGGAAAAAATAGTTTTTTTCATTATAAGGTCCTTATTTGTACAGGTATATTATAAGTATATTTTGCGTTTGATTTTAATAGAACGTCACGGCGCGCTGCCGAAAAAAGAAAACCTTGTGAAATCGGAACGAAAATAATTTCAATAATGCGCAATAAGCTTAATTCTGTTGTAAAATTTTTATACTTTTGATATAATATTATTATGAAAAAAAGGACGCGTTTTTTCATAAACGTCTTTCTGACCGCGGTAATCTGTTTTTCGGTGATTTTCGCGGGCGTTTTGGGGTGCGCCGGCGGCTGCGGCGGCACTTACGGTAACTACGAGTTCTATTTTTCGGACAGCAGAATGGGGATGTTTATAGGCGACGGAAAGGAGTTTTCTTCGTCAGATTTTATGTTCGAGCCTTCTGCGCCCGGTAATTTTTCATTTACGCTTTCTTCGTCTGATACGACTGTTCTTTCGGTTTCGGGCCAAAGCGTTTACGCCCGTTCGGAAGGCGTAGCCACCCTGACGGCTACGGACACCCGCGGAAAAAGCGCCGAGTGCGTTGTGGAAGTTACAAGTGAGATTACGTCTTTCGAACTTTACGCTTCTACGCGCTCTCGCCATGTGGGCGAAAACCGCGAAATCGAAATTTACGCTGTAATAAACGACGGCTCGGTATCTGCAAGCAATTATGCCGTCAGCTGGAAAATCAATAACGTCAAAAGTAATTATACAGGTTCGGTTTACACGCTTTTGCCTGCTTCCGCGCCCGTAACGCGCACTGTTTCTGCCTCCGTGACAAGCAGGGACGGCAAAACTTTTACTGACGATATTACCGTCAACTGGGCGGACGCATTTGTTTCGTCGCCCGTCATGAATCTTGTTTCCGGTCTGCGTGAGCAATCTTACGGCGCGGTTTCACAAGTGGTGTATGCTCTTGACTACGACCTCGGCAGCGGCAACTCTTCGCCCGTAATAGAGTGGTTTGCGGACGGGGTGAAAGCGCAGGAAGGCGGCGACGAATTTATTTTCGTTCCGGATTCGCCAGGCATTCACGAGATAACCGCAACCGTCAACGGAGTTGCGGCGGCTTCGGACGCAGGGAAGGTTTATGTTTCGGGTCCGGTCGTGCCCAAAAATCTCAAAATAGATTTCGATACATATTGGCCTAACGTAATGGTGGATTGGTCTGCCGCTTCGGATAATGAAAAGTTTACTGTAAGCGTTACGAATTTAAGCGATAAAACCGAAAAAACTTACGAAACCGTAGGGGCGGGATTGATTCTTACGCGCGAACAAATGGATTTACTTTCTTCGGCGTATTCCGTCAAGGTAAAATCTTTGGGCGACGGAGGGGTGTTTACCGAATCTCAATACTGCGATGCCGTTTCTGTCGGCAGGCTTGAAGCCGCGGCGGAAAGCTATCTCGAAAGAAAATGGTTGGGCGGCAATTATTATATTTCTTCCGACGAAGAGTTCTATGCGATTTACGACTATTTCCTTCTGTACCGCGAGCAGCCCGTTTCGGAAGCTACTGTTGCCTATTACGACGTATATATGGGTTATGAAAATACCTATACCACCAACCGACTTTCCGAAATTGCTTTCAATCGCGCGGGCTACACCGGCTCCTATGAAATAGAAGCATCGAGAAGAGGTAACGTCATCTCGCTGTCTTTCAAGTTTTATACCGTCAGTACGCCTGATAAAAAACATTCTGTCAGCAAAAGTTCTTCCGTTGCCCTTAACGGCATTGTGCCGCATATAAGCGCTACGGGCAGGGGCGAGGATTACGTTCCCGCCATAGAATCGATTGAAAAGACGGTCGAGGTTTCGTCGACCGATCAGCTTTACCGCGCCGCCGAAAACGGTTACAGACCTCTTCCGAAGGCAGGCACTTCCGCTTACGAGTGTTACGAGTATGCGAAAAGATTGCTTAATTCGATACTGGACGAAGATATGTCGGACCTCGAAAAAGCGCACGCAATTTACGACTGGATAATGTGGCGCGTACTATACGACGACTCCGCCGCGAATATAACGGATATTTCCGAGGCGGTCCGCTACGAATCTTTTTATCTTGAAAGCGTGTTGACGGATACCGATTATCTGTCCGTATGCGACGGTATGAGCAAAGCATATTCGCTTCTTTGCAACATGGAGGGAATACCGTGTCTGAGGATAACGGGAACCGCAAGGACGGGCCTTAGCTACGGCGGTCACGCCTGGAACAAGGTCATGATAGACGGAAAATGGTATATCGTCGATTGCACGTGGGGCGATATGCAGGTATCGGTAAAGTACAAAAAAGGAACATATTTCGATCCGACCATTACCGTCAGGAACTGTGAACTTGCGGGGCATATGTATTTTCTCAAGACTGACGCCGAGATGTCGGCAACGCACGTAGAGGACGAGGATACCTCTTATCCGCGCACGGCGGCTGTTCCTTACAATATTTATGCCGAAACGCGTTACGATTTCGGCGATATAGGTTTCAGCGGTTACGTTTGCGACGCGTCCGCGCTTGAGGATTATGCCGACGCGCTGACTTCTTTCGCCAAAGAAAGACTTGTCGCGGGAGAGCTGGAAAATTCAGGCATAGGCGGTCCCGTTTTCGCTTTTGAAATCATGATTGCTCAAAGTTCTTTAAACAGTATAAAACCGATACTTACTTCCTTGGATAAAAACCGCAATCCGCTTATTTCGGAAGCTTTGGCGAAAGACCTTTATTATAACCTTTATGCCGTTGACAATTACGTGGTTGTGATTTTAAGCACTTCGGTAAGACTGGCTTAATTCGCTTGTTGGGTTAATCTGTTCTTTATCGGTGGAGTTTTTGTCGTTAAACGGTTAAAGCGGTAATTGAAATACGCCTTAAAAAAAAGAACTTTCTTATTTTCGAAAGTCCTTTTTTATGAAAATTTTATTTGACTTTATAGGTTTTAAGTCCGCCTTTTACGATTTTGCAGTCCAAACTCAGATTCCGGTAAATTTCGCCGTCCAGCTGTACAGGTCTGTTGCTTTCGATATGTACTTCGTCGGTGACGAAATGGTGCGTGATGGGCAAATCCATATGTTTGCCCTTGACGAATTTAGGCAAAACGCTCATGATTCTGCCGTTTTCGGGCATGGTCATTACTATTACGTCCAGTTTACCGTCGTCTATTAAGGAAAGGGGAGAAAGTCTGATGTTTCCGCCTATCGCTATTCCGTTGCATACTCCTGCCATAATGCAGTCGAAAACGTGTTCTTCACCGTTGACTTTTACCTTGACGTGATAGGGCTTAAAGTGGTGTAAACAATATATCAGCGATACTAGGTAACTGATTTTGTTGGTTTTTCCGGCAACCCGCTCCAGAACGTCGATATCAAGCCCCGTACCCGCAACGTTAAGACACCTTGTTCCGTTAACGTCTATGTAATCGATGCTTTTCGTCTCTCCGCGCAATATGTCTTCAAGCGCTTTAATAGGGTCAAGACTGCAGCCCGCCGCCCTCACGAAATCGTTGCCGCGTCCCGACGGAATAAAACCCAATGCCGTGTTTTGTATGTCCGATATGCCGTTAAGCACTTCGTGGAAAGTGCCGTCGCCGCCGAGAGCGACTATTTCGCCCCCGTTTTTGGTCAGCGAACGCGCAAGCTCGGTCGCGTGACCGGGTTTGTTGGTAAGGTAAAGAGAGTAGGCTATGTTTTTACCCAGGCAGTACTCGACGATTTTCCTTACGTTTTTAAGCCCGCGACCCTTTCCGCTTTTTATGTTAGCAATAATGTTAAGCATAAAAATTGCTCCGTTTAACAGATATAAAATAGTATACCTGTTCGTTTAGAATATTATATATAAAAATCGGCGTTAAATCAAATCTTTACGGTGTAATCCTTAAAAATAAATTGCAAATTCATGTAAATGGTGGTATAATCGAATCATGGTATTGGAAATTCCCGATAGTTTACGCAAGCTTAACGAAATGTCTTCCTGCCCGATATACGCGGTGGGAGGTTTTGTGCGCAACAAAATCGCAGGCTTGGGAGAAACGGATATAGATATCGCTGGACCCGCCATTGCGGAAGCATTGGGCATCAGCCGCAGATACCAGACAAAAATAGTCAATTATAAACTCGGCACCGCCATCATTCGCTATAATGACGATAAATACGAGTATACGCCTTTCAGGGTGGAGCGTTATGCTCCCGGCGGGGAACATACGCCCGTAGAGGTGCGGTTTACCACCGACCTTCGCCAGGACGCAATGCGCCGCGATTTCACCTGCAACAGCATTTATTACGACATCACCAACGATAAAATAATAGACCCCCTTAACGGTATTGCCGATATCGAGAAAAAAATTATCCGCAGTTACAATCCGCAAAGGACTTTTTCTTCGGACGGACTCAGAATTCTGCGCATGATACGTCTTGCCGTGGAAACGGGATTTAAAATCGACGGGGAAACTGCAAAAGCGGCAAAGGCAAACGCGCCGCTTTTAAGGGATATCTCCGCCGAACGCCGCCGTCAGGAGCTTGACAGAATTTTGCTTGCCGACACAAAGTACGGCGTCAAGTGGGCGCATTACCGCGGTTTAAGACTTATACAGCAGCTTGGCCTTTGGAAATACCTTATCCCGCAACTTGAGGACGGTGCGGGCCTTGCGCAAAACCCTGTCTATCACAAGTACGACGTGCTTGAACACATTAATCAAACGGTTAAGTTCGCCGCGCCCGACGTTCGTCTTGCGGCTCTCATGCACGACGTGGGAAAACCCTACTGCGTTGCTAAGTTCGGAAATATGCACGGGCACGAGGTTATATCGGCGCACATCGTGCGTTACGACCTTGGCGAGTACGGGCTTAAATATCCCAACGACGTCATAGAAGAGGTGGAATGGCTTTGCCTCAATCATATGTACGACATTGCGCGCAACACAAAAGAAGCAAAACTCAAAATTTTCGTTGCCGCAAATTTCGACCGCATTGATAAATTGGTCGAGCTTATGGAGGCAGACAACCTTGCGCGCGGCATGGACGACGAAACCCGTGAAGTAAGGCTTAAAGCGGTCAAGCAAAAACTTATCGAGGAGGGCGCACCCATAACATTGTCCGACCTTAAACTGGACGGCAGCGTCCTTATCCGCGAGGGTATTCAGCCTGTCAAAATCGGCGGAGTACTCAACGAGCTTTGGCGCGCCTGCGTCATTGACCCCAGACTTAACAACGAAGCATGGCTGCTTAAACAAGTTTCTAAGTACAAAGAGGATTGACTCAGATTTGTAACCGCATTTTACTGATTTATATAATTTTTAATAAAGGACTCTTTTCCCTCGGAATCGGGAAACGGGTCTTTTTTTTGCGGTTATCAGGTAATCCGGATTAAATTAATTATCAATCGCGCTTTGCTAAGCCGACGATACGATTTTTTCCAAAACTTACCGACTATATGAAAGACGTAAAAAAGCAATAATAAAAGCATGGGGACGAAAAAAAGCAAAATTACATATATGGCTTTTTTCGCCGCGGTAACGTTTTTGTTTGTTGCCGCGGTTTACGTATATTCGTTAAATAGCAATGCCGCCGCCGAGGAAGCTTCGGTTTCGGTGGAAATGACTTTTGCCGACAAGCGGGTATATTACGAAGACAAGCCGCTTTCCGCGCCCGATTTTACTGTCGAAAGCGAGTTTCACGACCGTAGGATAAACGCGCCTTATTCGGAAAAAATAAAGTGCGTGGAGGAAAATCTTTCCCGCGGGTCATCGCCTAAAGCGGCTCTTTTGTACAGTTTTCCTCTGCTCGAAAAAAAAGTCGACGAAATCATGTCAGCCGTCAATTGCGAGCCCGTGGACGCTACGATAACATTCAAGCCTTACGCGCGCCCCATGTTTTACATCACGCGCGAGCATATCGGCTATTTTGTCAACGAACAGCGTCTTTATTACGATATTTACAATGCGCTGAGGAAATCTCCCTGTGCCGGGGTTAAGGTAAGCGCCGAAGAGCTTGTGCCCAAGGTAACCGCCGAGGAACTTAAATCCTACACGGCGTTGCGCGCGTCTTTTACGACCGATTATTCTCATTCGGGCGAAAACCGTAAGCACAACATACGTCTTGCGCTTTCCAAAATAAACGGTAAAACTCTCAAAAAAGGGGAAGAATTTTCTTTCAACAAAACCGTGGGCAAGCGCAGCGCCGCAAACGGATTTCAGGAAGCGAAAATAATTCTGGAGGGCGAATACGTCGAGGGAGTGGGCGGCGGAGTTTGTCAGGCGTCCACAACCGTTTACAACTGCGCGCTTTTGGCGGATATGAAAATAACCTCGGTAAGAAATCATTCGCTGGCGCCGTCCTATATCGCGCCGTCGTTTGACGCAATGGTCAATTCGGGCTCCAGCGACATGAAGTTCGTCAACGAAAGCGAAGGTCCGATTTTTATCCGCTCATACGGTGACGATACCACGGCGCACGTGGAGATTTACGGACTTAAAATGCCGTATAAGATTGTCAAGGAAAGCAAGGTAGTGTCCCGCAGCGCAGTGCCCGAGGACAAAATGTTCACCGACACGGAAAACAAATACGTTTCGGAAGATATGCTCAGCGGCGAAACCAAAAGAGTAAGTTACGGCGCGGCGGGACTCTCGTCCGAAGGATATCTTTGTTATTATAAGGACGGTAAACTTTTCGACAGGAAACTCATAAGAAAAGACGTATACAGGTCCGTGCAGGGGCTTGTCGCAGTAAAGCCTTAAAACCGTTCTAATACCTTCTTTATGCGAATACACTTTTAGTATTATGCGGACAAGGGAGGTATTTTTTTATGATAAGAGAGCGTTTTCTTTATTACCTTGCGCGGGAAAATCTGTTTGTGTTTTCGGTTCTAAGAGACGTTATGCTGTTTACGGAGTTGTCTTTGTCGTCTTCGGTAAAGCTGATGCTTTGTGCGGACAGGCTTACGGTAAAGGCGGACAGGCTTGCGGCGGAAGCGGCAAGATTATCCGCAGGCATAGTCAAACGCGAAAACGATTCGGAATTCGTTACGGAGTATTCTTGTATTATGGAATCGCGATCGCTTAAATGTTCTCTTCTGCCGCGGACGGGAGAATTTCATAAGGCTTTGAAATACGCCGCCCTCAAACAAAATCCCGCGGTGGGGACGAGGGGGCTTGTCTTTTCGGGGGAAACCGAACTCAGCAGGAAAGGCGCGGATTTTTGCACGGAGGCGGTCAAATTTTTCAATGAACTTTGCTCTTTGCGCGCCTTAGGTAAAAGAACGGGACTTCCTTATTATTTGATAGCGGCGTTTTCTTGTTTCGCGTCGTTGTGCGCCGCGTTCTTCCGCACTTCCACGAAAGAACAGTATTCGGCATTGGATACGGCTAAACTTTACGATGCCCTGATAAGATATATCAATTCGTTTTATTCTCCCGACAATCCTCCTCTTAAAATCGGTGAAGACAATCTTGCCCGACTTGAAAATTTGTCGTCCGACGCAAAGGCTTTCGACGGAATCCCTTTCGCGTTGGATATTGCGGTAAAAATCAGCAGGAAACGCCTTAATACGCACGCTTCGTAAGCCGAGGGTGTACATAAAAGCGGTTGACAAAACCTTGACGGAGTTATATAATTAAAGTCAATTAACCGACGGACGGAGTTTCAATTGATCGATTTGATAAGAAATTACGGATTCAACGCTTTTGCGGCCGCTTCGGGCGGGTTCAACTGGTACGGTTTCCTTATAGGAAGCGGTATGGTTATCTGCATAATCATCGCTTATTTCATGGCTAAAAAACGCGGTTATTACAGCGACCTTGTGTTCGATATATCAATTTGCTGTATACCGTGCGCGATTGTGGGCGCAAGACTTTATTACATCATTTTCGACCTTATCGCCAATCCCGACGCCAACTGGACTTTCAAGCGCATCATAGGACTTGAGGGCGGCTTGTCGGGGCTTGCCATCTACGGCGGTCTTATAGGCGCATGCTTGGGCTCGCTGATAGTTCTTGCGTTGCAAAAGAAGAAAAAGCCCTATGAAAGAGTAAATTTCATGCAGATGGCGGACCTTGCGTTTACGGTAATAATTCTCGGCCAGGTCATTGGCAGGTGGGGCAATTTCGCCAATCAGGAAGCTTACGGCAACGAGGTTTTAAACACGTCGCTTCAGTGGTTTCCGTATGCCGTCCATATCGACGCGGCGCATTCCGTCACGGGAAAAGCAGGGTGGTTCCAGGCCACGTTTTTCTACGAGTCGATGTGGAATCTTATAGGGTTCGGACTTTTAATGTGGTTTTACAACGGCAAACGCAAGTCGTTCGACGGGTTTGTATTCAGCTGCTACTGCATTTGGTACGGAATAGGAAGATTTTTTATCGAGGGATTGCGTACCGACAGCCTTTGGCTTATCCCGAACGTAATTCGCGTAAGCCAGCTTGTAAGCGTTATCATTTTCATATTCGGCATAATATATATTACAGTCCACGTTTACCGCGCGCGAAGCTTGGGAAAAAAACCCTTCCTGTTTGTGGAGGAGTCTAAACTCGGGGACGAATACTTAGGCTACGAAAAGTCCATATTTTATTTGCGTACCCTAAAGCCCGCGGAAGAGGAAAAGGACACCGACGAGAAATTCGAAGAGGTTTCCGACGAGGACAAGTATTGGGAAAAAGGCGAGGATTACGAAGAGGAATCCCTGACCGAAAAATATTTCGGGGCTGATAACGAGGACTCGGGAGAAGACGCGCCCGAAACGGACGGACAATCGGAGAGTGAAGATGAAAAACAACATTGAGGATACCGAGCTTACAAAAGGCCAGAAGCTTGCCGGCAACCTGATTGCGGGCGCTTATACCGTGCTGTGCGGTATATTTCTGTTGCTTGTGGGGCTTAATCTATTCGACGGACTTTCGATAGGAAACACCGCATTGCCCACCATACTGCTTACGGTAGGGCTGGTATTTCTTACGACCGCGATTATACAAAGAAACACGGTTTCGCTTTGGCTGTCTTTTGCGTTTATAGTGCCCGCCGTGGTTTCCTACCTTAACAATTTTACTCCCTTGACTTATGCGCGCCTTTATCCTCTGTATATTGCGATACCGGCCATAGCGTCGCTTTTTACGATGATAATGTCCAAAGCGTATTCGGACCATATTAAAATAGTGATATTTTTCGGTGTGATAGCAGCTGTCTTTTCGCTGCAAAGCTCGTCCGTTGCGGGCTGGGGCGTGGTTATACCCGTACTCGTCGTGTTCGCCGGACTTGCCATTGTCTACGCCGCGATTAAAATGAACGCAAGCGAGGACGACGATGAATAACTCAAACGAAAGCGGAAGGAATCTTACTTTACTTACCGACTTCTATCAGCTTACGATGATGAACGGCTACTTAAGAAGCGGTATCCACAACGAAAAAGCTACTTTTGACCTGTTTTTCCGTCAGAAAGGGCAGATAAATTATGCGGTTGCAGCAGGACTTCAGCAGGCGATAGAGTATATTCAGAACCTTCGTTTTACCGACGACGACATAAAATATCTTGAAGGGCTTAACACTTTTACCCGTGATTTTCTGGATTATCTTAAAAACCTGCGGTTTACGGGCGACATTTATTCCGTCCGCGAAGGCGAAATCGTCTTTCCGATGGAACCCATTATGATTGTGCGCGCCCCGCTTATAGAGGCACAGCTTATCGAAACGGCGCTTTTGAATATTATTTCTCACCAGACGCTTATCGCCACAAAAGCTTCGCGCGTCAATACCGCGGCGGGCGAAGGTAAGGTCGTGGAGTTCGGTCTGCGCCGCGCCCAGGGTCCGGACGCAGGCATTTACGGCAGCCGCGCCAGCATAATAGGCGGCGCGTCGGCAACCAGCAACGTGCTTGCAGCAAAAATGTTCGACATCGTACCTAAAGGCACTCATTCGCACAGCTGGGTGTTAAGTTTCCCCACGGAGCTTGACGCGTTCAACGCGTTTGCGGACATTTATCCCGACTCCTGTCTGCTGCTTGTGGATACTTACGACACATTGCGTTCGGGCGTGCCTAATGCGATAAAAGTTTTCGACAGGCTTAAAAAAGAGGGACATAAGCCTCTCGGAATAAGACTGGACAGCGGCGACCTTGCGTATCTGTCCAAAAAGGCTCGTCAGATGCTGGACGCCGCGGGGCATAAGGACGCAGTTATATTCGTCAGCAATGACATCGACGAAGACCTTGTAAACTCCCTTAATTCGCAGGGCGCAAAAATTGACATGTACGGCGTGGGTACAAAGCTTATCACCAGCGAGGGCATGCCTTCGTTGGGCGGCGTGTACAAGCTTGCCGAAATAGAGCGCGACGGCAAAGCGGTGCCTAAACTCAAAAAATCCGACTCCATCGAAAAGATTACGAATCCCGGATTCAAGACCGTGTACCGAATTTACGAAAAGGAAAGCGGAAAAGCGTTTGCCGACCTTATCGCGCTTAAAAACGAAAAAATCGGTAAACCTCTTACTCTCACTCACGAAACCGAACGCTGGAAGAAAACCGTTTTAGAGGACTACGACAAAAAAGAATTGTTTGTCAAGATATTCGACCAAGGAAAGCTCGTTTACGAATGTCCGCCGCTCAGCGAAAGTTCGCTTTACCGTAAAGAAGAGCTGGAAAAATTCTGGGACGAATACAAGCGTCTTATAAATCCGCATATTTACAAAGTGGATCTTTCGGACGGACTGTATGAAATGAAGCAGAAAATGCTTTTAGGCAATTTGACCTGATAAGGAAAAGAAGATGAAGTTCGATATCGAGAAAAAGGGATACAAAAAATCCGAAGTGGACGAGTACATATTCGCACTTAAAAACGAGTACGAAAGCAGATTGTCCGATCAGAAAAACCGAATTTTTCAGCTTAAAAGCGAACTTGTGGATAAGGAAAAACAGTTGTCTTCCTACAAGGAGAAAACTGACCTTATCGCAACCGCCATTCTTAACGCCGTGGCAAAAGCGGACGAGATCGAAAAGCTTTCCGCGGCGCGGTATCGCGAGGAAATGAACAGCCTTCGCGTATTTCACGACAAGTGGCAGGCGCATTACAACAAACTGCTTGACAAGTATCCCGACGACGAGGGATTGCGCGCTGTGGAAAAGTTCAACAGCGACATGAACGATATTTTTTCGGGCGGGACAAGCGCTATAAAGGAAATCGAAAAACAGTTCGAGTCCGAAAAAGCCCGACTTGAATCTGTTTCGGCTTCCGGCGCGGAAGAAAAACCAAAAAAAGCGGCCAAAACTCTGGCGGAAGACGCTGTGTCCAAAAGCGGTTTTTCTTTCGAGGAGGCTTGGAACCCCACCGACGATCTTGGCCAGATAATGAAAGATTTGGGTCTTGTTTCAGAGGAAAAGTAATTTTTTAAAACGAACTCTTAAAATAAGGGTTTGTTTTGTGATTTTGTATTGACAATAAATTCTCGTTTGATTATTATATTTCGCTTTGACGCGAATGCGGAAACAGTATAATCAAAATATCGTTTCTGTCAGATTAATTTTTTTGTTAAACGCGAGGAAGACAACTTTTTTATGACTTCAAACACAAAAAACAAGCATAAAGAGGGAAATTGCGGATGGTTTCTCATCGCTTTAAGCTGCCTTATTTATTTTTCCAGTTACGTAATGCGGTACAGTTATACCGTTTCTATGGCGAAGATAATCGAGGTTACTTCTCTTACGGAGTCTCAGGCGGGTATAGTGGGTACCGCATTGTTTTTTTCTTACGGCATAGGGCAGATAATCAGCGGTTTTTTAGGCGACAAGCTGAAACCGGGAGCAATAGTTTTTGCAGGCGCCGTTGTAGGGTCTTTGTGTAATTTCGTTTTTCCGTTTTGCGGGTCAGTGGGGTTGTACGTCGCCGTATGGGCGGTAAACGGCTTTGCACAGGCAATGCTTTGGCCTCCGCTTGTCAGAATATTTTCGGACAGGCTTTCCCCGGAAAAATGTACTACCGCCATAGTGCTTGTGACTATTGCGGCAAACCTGGCAAGCGTGATGCTTTATCTCGTCATTCCGCAGATAATCAAGGCGTTAAGCTGGCAAAGCGTATTTTTAGTTTGCGGCTCGTTTTCCGCGGCGGCGGCTGCCGTGTGGGCGGTGGGGTACGGAATGATTGCAAGGAAGAAAACGGAAAACAATGTGTCTTGTCCCGACGTTTCGAATACCGAATATAACGAAAACAGTTCCGATAAGGTTAAACTTTTTCCTGTTTTAGTAAGCAGCGGAGTAATTTTCGTGCTTATCGGGATAATATCCCAGGGCTTTTTACGCGACGGAATAACAACCTGGTTTCCTTCCTACGTTTCGCAGACTTTTTCTTTGCCCGCGGAAAACAGTATTTTCATAACTGCCGCCTTATCCGTGACGGCAATAGTCGGCGTATATCTCACTAAATGGCTTTACCGCAGATTTTTTCGTAACGAAGTCAAGATTTCGATTGTGTTTTTTGCGGTAACAGCGCTGTTATCGCTTATACTGTTTGCGTTTTATTCAAGCGGCATTGCGCTTTCGGTAATATGTTCGGCATTGTCGGTTGCGCTTGCTCACGGCATAAACCTGATGCTGATCGCCTATATTCCTACACATTTCGCTCGGTTTAACATAACTTCCACCGTGTCGGGCGTGACCAACGCCTGCACGTACATAGGCAGCGCGTTAAGCTCGTATTTGTTTGCGCTGGTAGCGGAGCTTATAGGTTGGAGATTCGTTATTCTTTGTTGGGCAGTTATTGCCGCGGTGGGCTGTCTTTTCTGCGTGCTTGCGTATAAACCTTGGAACAGATTTCTATCTAAACCGTGCTCTGAAGGCGGAGATAAGGGCTTGGTTTCGTCCGTATCGGGCGCGGACGAATCGGAAGAAAAGCTTGCTGAGCCAAATGCGGAAAAATTATCTGAAATCAAGGAAAACAATGCCGCCGATATAAAAGAGGATTATTGTCAAGAGTTCGGCGCGGAAGAAACAAATCATTGCGCCGAACAAAACGAATTATTTAAAAAATCTTTCGAAAATGTCGCAGCAAATTCTCCTGACGAGTTTTGCGACGGCGAAGAAAAGAAACGACCTTAAGACCAAGAAAAAAACCTAAGGCGTAAGGCGATTTTGAGGTTAAAAAAACGCGAAAGCGGCTTTAATTAAATAAAAGCGGGATAAAATTCGCGCTTTTTAAAGCTTTTTTATATTATTTTCGGTTGACAACGCCGCTGAATTTATTATATAATAAAAAGCGAGCCGTACAGCGGAGGTTTTAAAATTCGCATACAAGCGATACCTCGCCTGACGGAGACATCAGTGAGGAGGTGCTTAAAACAATGTATGCAGTAATCGAAACGGGCGGAAAGCAGTATAAGGTTTCGGAAGGCGACGTAATCGAGGTGGAGAAACTCGAGGTCAACGTCGGCGATAAAATCGAGCTTCCCGTGTTGCTTACGGTGGACGGCGAGAAAATCGCTGCGGGCAGTGACGTTGCGGTCAAAGCCACGGCGGAAGTTCTCGGACAGGGCAAAGACAAGAAGATTGTCGTTTTCAAATACAAAGCCAAGAAAAACGTCCGCAACAAGCAGGGTCACCGTCAGCCTTTTACCAGACTTAAGATAGTAAGCATAGGCTGATGACAATCGTCAAGGTTACGAGGAAAAACGGTCACGTAGTTTCGCTCAGGGCGGACGGCCATACGGGCTACGGCGTAGAAGGCGAGGATATTGTCTGCGCGGCACTTTCCAGCGTTATACAGACGGCGGTCCTGGGACTTATGCGCGTTGCCGGCATCAACGTAGGATTTGAAACGGATGCGGACGGCGGCGTACTCGAACTCGTAATTCCCGATTTATCTGACAACGACAGGCACAACGCGGATATGATACTTGACACCATGTTGTGCGGAATAGCGGACTTACACGAAGGCTATTCGGATTTCATCGAATTGGAGGTTAAATAATTATGTTTATCAATATTCAGTTATTCGCACATAAAAAAGGCGGCGGCTCCACCAAAAACGGCAGAGATTCTCATGCGCAGCGTCTGGGCGTAAAGCGCGGCGACGGTCAGTTTGTGCTTGCAGGCAATATTCTCGTCCGTCAGAGGGGTACTTCCGTTCATCCCGGCAACAACGTCGGCATCGGCAGCGACGACACTCTGTTCGCACTTATCGACGGCAAAGTGAAGTTCGAAACCAAAGCGAATAAGAAGCAGGTAAGCGTTTACGCTGAGTAAACAACAGAAAAAAACGACGCCGTCGGCAAAAAGACGGCGTTTTCTTTTTACAAAGGAAAGGCAGCTATGAAGACGTGGACGGCGGACGCCGAATTTTTCGATATAAAACAGACTTTGGAATGCGGTCAGGTTTTCCGCTTCAAAAAAACGGACGACGGCGGATATGTCATTCATTCGCTTGACAAAAGGTGTTTTCTCCGCCGCGAGGGCGACAAAATAATATTAAGCAGCGACGACGAAGACTATTTCCGCAATTATTTTGACCTGGATACCGATTACGGCGCGATTACAAGCCGCCTTTCCGCTTTTCCCGAGCTTACCGCCGCAGTCAGCTTCGGCAAGGGAATAAGAATTTTAAGACAGGATTTTTACGAGGCGGTTTTCAGTTTCATTGTTTCGGCAAACAACAATATCGGCAGAATAAAAGGAATAATCGAGCGGCTTTGTGATGCTTACGGCACCGATTGCGGCGATTATCACGCCTTTCCGAATCCGGAACAGCTTTCGCTTGCCACGGTGGAACAGCTTAAGAAACTGGGGCTTGGGTACCGCGCGCAGTACATATACGACAGCGTACGCGCTTTTTCCGCAGTAAGCCGTGAAATAGATTTGTCGGACGCGGAAAAAACGCACAAAAAACTGCTTACGCTTAAGGGCGTGGGACCTAAAGTTGCGGACTGCATTGTGCTTTTCGGCCTTCATATAACGCGCTCTTACCCTGTGGATACCTGGATTTTCAAGGCTAACGCCACCGACGCGCTGAACACTCCGCAAAAAGTGCGGGACTATTTTCTGTCACGGTACGGTGAAGACGCGGGCTTTGCACAGCAATATGTTTTTTATTACGCAAGAGAAAACCGTATAACGTCAAATAACGATATAAAGGCAGTATAAATTTTTACCTGACCTTTCCTGACTTTAATATTTCCGAATAACTTCGCCCGCAATAAAGCGCGGGCGTTTTTTCATATATGCGCTTTGTCCGGCATAAAATAGCCTGAGAGGTATCATCATGAGCTTTTTCAAGGAAATTGCGGATAAAATAGGACGTAAAGCAACGGGCGGCTACAATTTTATCGATTTTAACGGCGAGTACGTCTATGTCGAAGGAATAGGCAGAGTTCTTTCCTTGGACTCGGATAAAATAGAACTTTCGGTGGGCAAAAACGTTTTGTGCGTAACGGGCGAAGAGCTGGAGATAACCGAACTCGAAAAAGGGTCCGTCATCATCAAGGGGAGGATACGCGGTGAAAATCTTATTTTTTCTTAAAAATAAACGCGGGAGTAAAGAAAAAGCCGATAAAACCGTAAAGCTCAATACGCAAAAGCCTGACCTCGCGGCGGAAAAAAACGATATGACCGCAGAAAGCGAAAAGCTTGAATTGACAAACGGAAAAATAACCGGTTCCTTGAATTCAGGCGGTAACGAAAGCGCCGATTTCGCGGCGAAAGATAAAACAAAGGGCAATAACACGGTAAAAAAGGAAATTAAAGCGCGCTTAAAAGACAAAAAGGCGCGTTTTGTTCCTAAAGCCGATCATGTCCGCAAAAAAGCGGAAGAAAGCCCGAAAAGCGTCGGAAAAAGCAAAGAAGAGAAAAAAAGCACGTTACGCGGCAAAAAGGAAAAGAAAAAACGCGTTCAATCTTATTTTAATTTGTCGCTTGCCGATTGCGTTACTTTGGAAATAAACGGGTTCAATCAAACGCGTCTTTTAAAAGAACTCAGCGACGGTGGCGTAAAAATATCGGGAATACGTCGCTATGGCAGCAATAAAATGCAAATAAGGATAAGAAAAAAACAACGCGAAAAAACTTTTGCAATTTGCGAAAGTATGTGTTATACTTATTCCGTCGTAAGCTGTGACGGACTTTTTGCGTTCTTTTTGGGCAACATTCGCCGTGTCGGCGTGGTTCTGGGCACTGTTCTTTGCGCTTTAGGCACGTTTTTTCTGGGCGGTTTCGTCATGAAAATAGACGTCAACGGACTGGAGAACATCCCTAAGACCGAATTTCTTTCTTACCTTGACGAGAACGGACTTGACGTCGGCAGCAGGATAAGCGCGCTTGACCGCGACGAAATACGTAAAATAGTAAACGGTTTCGAGGGAATAGCCGAATCGGGCGTGCTCATCAAGGGCACTACCGTTGTCATAAACGTGGTCGAAAGGGACGAAACTTCTCCGCGAATCGAGTTAAAGCCGCAGGTGGTAAGCAAATACGACGCGCGCGTCACGCGCATAATATGCGCTTCGGGTACCGCCAAGGTAAAAGCGGGACAAATCGTAAAAGCGGGGGATACTCTTATAGAGGGCGTTATTTACGACCAAAACGGCGAGTCGCTGGACTTTCCCGGTGCCGCGGGTGTGGTTTACGGCAAAGTTGTTTATTCCAGAACTTTTACCGTTACCGCCGACGCTTACGTTTACAGACGCACGGGCGACAAAAAGACCGTAACCGCTTTTTCGATAGTCGGGCTTAAACTAGGGAGAAACAAGTCTCCTTACGCCTCTTACGAAAGCGTAACTACCTTAAGAACGCTTAACGGCTTTATTCCTTTACAAGTAGAGCAGACGGTTTATTACGAAACGGAAGCGGTTAAAGAAACCCGCTCCGTCGAGGAAATTACGCAGTCTTGCGTGGACGAGGCGCTTATGGAGTTTACGGGTCCCGACGAAAACATGATTTATAGAACTCATGTGGAAGAGCTGTGCCCCGGCACTTACAACGTCAGCGTTTATATAGAAGCTGAAACCTTAATATCGGATTAGGAGAATATGACTCAGAACGTAGAGGTCACAACGGAAACATTGATAAAATTGTTCGGCTCGCTGGACGAAAACGCCAGACTTATCGAAAAAGGTCTGGGCGTTTCTTTGCGCCCGCGCGACGGAGTGCTTAAAATCACGGGAGACGAACAAAGCGTGGAGCGGGCAACATATCTTGTCAATAATCTCATTGCGCTTATGGGCAAGGGGTACGACATCACTCGCGAAAAGGTGCTTTCTTCCATTGACCTTGTGCTTATGGACAAGCCCGACGACATTATTTCGCTTTCCACCGACGCAGTTGCGGTAACCGCACGCGGCAAATATATAAAGTGCAAGACTATCGGTCAGCGCGCATACGTTTCCGCCATAAAAAAGAATACGCTGGTGTTCGGCGTGGGCCCTGCGGGAACGGGCAAAACTTATCTTGCAGTAGCCATGGCGGTCGCCTCATATAAATCGGGCGAATCGGAAAAAATAATTCTTACGCGCCCCGCCATAGAAGCGGGCGAAAAGCTGGGTTTTCTTCCCGGAGACCTTCAGGAAAAAGTAGACCCTTATTTAAGACCTCTTTACGACGCTTTGCAGGAGAATTTCGGCGTGGACAATTACGTCACGCTTATCGAACGCGGAATAATCGAGGTTGCGCCTCTTGCTTATATGCGCGGCAGAACATTGTCAAAAGCTTTCATCATTCTCGACGAGGCGCAAAATGCCACCGACGAGCAGATGAAAATGTTCCTTACCCGCTTGGGCGAGGGCAGTAAAATGGTGGTTAACGGCGACCTTACTCAGGCGGACCTTCCGCACGGGGCAAGCGGACTCAAGCACGCCGTGGAGATATTGAAAGATATCGAAGGCGTGGATATCTGTTACTTTACCGATAAGGATATCGTGCGACACGAGCTGGTGCAAAGAATAGTGCTTGCCTATGCCGCGCAGGAGAAAAACGATAATGGAAAAAGAGATTAAGACAAAGGCGTTCGTCAGGGCAGCGGCGATATTCGTGCTGATGTTTTTGCTGATATGCGTCAGCACATTCGTAAAATATCGCGCATACGGCTCTTTCAACGACAACGGCCGCGATTACTCGCTGATACTCGCGCTTGCGGGCAGCGGAGTTTGCGTGCTGCTTCTTTTGGTTTCGCTTTTCACTTATTTTATTTATTCGCGCCAAACGATGATAGAAAAGACCAAGGAACTTGCCGCAATCTGTACCGCCGTGGTTTTGTCATGCGTCGTATGTATAGGAATTTCCGCTTTGGGACTTTTCTATATGCCCATGGCGCTGGCGGCGTTCGTACTGGTGCCGTTATCCGCCCGCCGCGACGTTTTTATCGCCAACATCGTGACCAATCTGATAGTATCGGTCATTTTACTGTTCGAGTCCATTATGGGCTCCAAAGTCGAGGCAATACCCGTCCTGGCGATGATGATTATAGGGATATTTACGGGCTCAATAGTTGCATATACCATGTCGGACGTTGTTAGACGTGTGGTATACGTCATGCGCGGAATTGCGATAGGTCTTACGACGATTGCGCTGCTGTTCATATCATCGCTGATAGTAAATACTTTCTATTTCGTGGACGAAATCGGATTTTTGTGTATACCTTCATTCGGACAGGTACTTGTGGGACTTCTCCTTCAACCCGTGTTCGAAAGTGTTTTCAATATTCTTACAAACACTAAACTTACCGAGCTTACCGATCATAATGCGCCGCTTATTAAAATGCTGATAAACGACGCGCTGGGTACGTTCAACCATTCCATAACCGTTGCAAGCTTTGCCGAAGTATGCGCTTTGCGGATAGGCGAAAATCCGTATCTTGCAAAGGCGTGCGCGTATTATCACGATGTGGGAAAAGCCAAAAATCCCACGTTTTTCTCCGAAAACCAGTCGGGTTACAACCCGCACGACGAGCTTCTTCCCGAGGTTTCGGCAAAGATTCTTCGCGCGCACACTACCGACGGATACGAACTTTGCATCAAGCATCGTATTCCCGAAGAGGTGGCGTCAGTCACTCTTCAGCATCACGGAACCTTGCCGATGGCAGTATTCTACGCGAAAGCAAAGAAGCTTACCGACGGGGACGTGGATATAAAAGAGTACTCTTACCACGGCGAAACGCCCGTTACCAAAATCGCTGCAATTATCATGATTTGCGACGCGTGCGAGGCGGCTTTAAGGGCAAGAAACAAGCCTACGGGCGCAGAAGTCGACGCCATAGTGGGCGGAATAATAAGCGACCGAATAGCAAGGCGTCAGTTCGATAATTGCGACATTACTTTAAGAGACCTTAATATAATCAAACATACCATTATAGGGCTGTACGGCGGCTTGTATCACGAGCGCGTTCAGTATCCTTCCGGAAAGGCGGACGGAAATGATTAGGGTGGACTGCGAAAAGTATAACGACGTGTTTTCCGCTTTGGCCGAATGCGCGTTTATAAATCTCGGACTTAAGGGCGACGCCGTTGTGGAGGCGGATTTCGTTACGGCGGAGGAGATACACGCGCTTAACCGTGAAACGCGCGGCGTTGACCGCGAAACGGACGTTCTTTCCTATCCCGCGCTTGACGAAATAAAACCTTTTACGAAAGAAAATTATCCGTATGACTACAACGCCGAAACGGGAGAAGTGGAATTGGGCAGTATAGTCATCTGCGGAGAAGTAGCTTCCCGTCAGGCGGAAGAGTACGGCCACGGGGAACTCAGGGAAAACTGCTTTTTGTTCGTGCACGGATTGCTGCATCTTCTCGGATACGACCATATCGAGGAAAAAGACCGCGTACTCATGCGCGAAAAGGAAGAGCTTATTTTAAGCATGCAGAACATAGTGAGAGGAGACTGAATTGAAATCGGGTTTTATAAGCATACTCGGGCGTCCCAACGTGGGAAAATCCAGTTTGATGAACGCCCTTATAGGCGAAAAAGTTTCCATAGTTTCGCCCAAGGCGCAGACCACCAGGGATAAGATAAACGGCATACTGACCACAGATGAATATCAGATGATTTTCATCGATACTCCGGGCGTCCACAAGCCCAAAAACAAACTGGGAAAATATATGGAAAATTGCGTGCGCACCTCATCGGACGGCGTGGACGCAATAGTCGTGGTTTTCGACGTTACGAGGCGGATTCTTCCGTCCGATACCGAGTTTGTCGAAAAATATCTTACGGGGAAAACTCCCGTTTATCTTGTGCTAAACAAAATCGACGAGGCAGGTTACGAAAAGGTCTATCCGCTGCTTGAAAAACTTTCGTATCTTCTTAAAGCGGAAAACAATCGCGCCGCGGTAAAAGAAATAATACCCGTTTCCGCCAAAAAAGGGCGCAATGTGGACGTGCTTAAAAAATATCTGGTGTCGGAGCTTAAGGAGGGACCTTGCTATTATCCCTCCGACGAAATCACCGATAAGTCCGAGCGTTACATGATAAGCGAAATCATACGCGAAAAGGCGCTGATGCTGCTTGACGATGAGATTCCTCACGGCATAGGCGTGGAAATTTCCAATATGTTTTACGACGAATACGGTACGGCTCACATTTTTGTGGACGTCATTGCGGAAAAAGATTCGCATAAGGCTATAATAATAGGCGCGGGCGGCGAAAAGCTGAAAATGATAGCCGAGCGCGCGCGTAAGGACGTGGAAAAACTGCTTTCCGCCAAAGTGTATATGGAACTTTTTGTAAAGGTGCGCGAAAACTGGCGCAATAACGCCCTTTTCATGAGCGATATAGGTTACGACGGTAAAAAACTAAAATAAACCAATGTATAATTTCAGCTTCCTTTTCGCATAATAGCTTAAAAGAGGAGGGTGAAATTATGTTCAAAGATATTTACGGATTTATGGACGGAGACGGCTTCGGCGCACCCGTAGACCCCATGCTGTTAAGCTGGGATTTGTTTGAGGAAAGCGGAAACCCCGGGTTTTATATGTTATATAAAAACCTGTTTCATCTCGAAGACACGGAGTACGACGACAGATTCGAATGATTTACCGTCCGCACCTCGGATAAAAGAAGGATAAAAATTTGGATAAAAAACTTACGGCAATTTTATTAAAGGCGTCGGACTTAAAAGACAGCGATAAGTCCGTGCGCCTTTTTTCCGCGGAAGAGGGCGTAGTTACCGCAGTCATGCACGGGGTAAGAAAGCAGAAAGCCAAACTGAAATTCGCCGCTCAGCCTTTTGCGCTTTGCCGTTACGAACTTAACGAGAAGTCGGGAAAATATACCGTTACAGGCGCCACGCCCATAGAAGACCTTTATTCTATTTGTTTGGAACCCGTTTCTTACGCGTCGGCGTGTTTGATGCTGGAAACAGTGGATAAAGCAAGCGCGTCCATAGAGCCCGACAAGCTGTTTGTGGTGCTTTTAAAGTCGCTAAAGGCATTATTGCTCAACGAAGTCTCTTCCGCTTTGATAAGTGCAAAATTCATACAAAAAGTTTTAAGCATGTCGGGCTTTGTTGTCATGCCTAAAAAAAATACAACATCTTACGAAACTCCGTCTTCGCTTCTCGATTACATAGCTTATAAAACGCTTGAAGAGCTTCGCGGCTTAAGCGTTGACCGCGATACTGAAAAGAAAGCCGTAAAGCTTATGGCGTCACGCTTTGAAAGCGTTTACGAATCCCGGCTTATGTCTCTTAAAATTTATTTAACTATTTTATAAGTTTTTTATAACATAGGGCAAAATGTTTGCTTACCGAAAACTAAAGTGATATAATTCATTCATCTTTGAAAGGGGAGATAAATGCTATAATGAAAAAAGATTGGCTTTACGACGTGTTTGTGGCCCATCGCGGACTGCACGATTCGGAAAAAGGCATTGTGGAAAACACTTTGCCGGCTTTTCAGGCGGCAATAGACGCAGGGTATAATATCGAGCTTGACGTACAGCTTACCAAAGACGGAAAGCTTGTGGTTTATCACGACGACAATTTCAAGCGAGTTTGCGGCATTGACGCCGACGTCGATTCGTTTGATTACGATTACATAAAGAAAAACGTCCGTTTTCTCGCAAATCCCGATTCTTCGGTTTACGTTCCGCTTTTTTCCGAGGTTGCCGCTTTGTGCGAGGGGAAAACGGGCCTTATGATTGAGATTAAGAAGAAAAGTGACGGGTTTTACGATTACAAGGTGGAAGAAGCGCTTTTAAAAGAGCTTAAAAATTACAAAGGCGATTTCATAGTCAAATCGTTCAATCCTTATTCAGTCGATTTTTTCCGTACTCAAGCGCCCTCGTATCGTCGCGGATTTTTGTGCAGTAAAAGCACTATTGACGAATATGAGCCTGAAATAAGGGAAAAAGTCAGGGAAATACTTTTCGACAAGGACAAAAAGGTGGAATTTTTCGATTACGGAATCTGGCTTTTAGGCAGTCCGCTTTACAATGAAGTAAAGGGGACTATGCCGATTGTTGTATGGACGGTAACGTCACAAAAAGATTACGACGACAACAAGCATCTTTTCGACAACATGATATTTGAAAAATTTATTCCCAATGAGAAGTAAATCATGCCGGTACTGGATAAACCACTTAAAGACCTAAAAAATTACAATGGCGTTTCGCCTAAACCCGCCGATTTTGACGAGTTCTGGGACGCAAGACTGGAGCGTTTAAAATCGCTTAAACCCAAGTACACTTTGGGTGACCCCGGCGTTAAATGCAAAGGCGCAATTATAAACAGCCTTGATTTTATCGCGGAAGACGGTTCTCCCATCCACTGCAGAGTGGTGCGACCCGACACAAAGGAAAAAGTGCCCGTTCTGTTCGAGTTTCACGGCCTTGCCGGCTGTTGCGGCGGTTACAGCGGCAAGCTTAAATGGGCTATGGCGGGTTTTGCGGTAGTCGCCATGGATTGCCGCGGACAGGGCGGATTTTCTTCGGACAATTCCGTTCGGCATGGCATGAACCTTCGCGGCAGCATAGTGCGCGGCGTTGAAGGCGCACCCGAAGACCTTTATTACGTATCAGTCTATTCCGACATCGTTCAGCTTGTTGAAATAATAAAAGGCATGGATTTTGCCGATACCGACCGTATGTACGCTCACGGCGGCAGTCAGGGCGGCGGTCTTACGGTGGCATGCGCGGCGTTGTGCGCGGACGATATTAAAGGAATAACTCCCGTTTATCCGTACCTCAGCGACTTTAAACGCGTGTACGAAATGGATATGATAGAGCGCGCTTACGAGGATATCAAATATTACCTGCGCAGTTTTCTGCCTCAGGACGGCGAGCGCGAAAAGTTCTGGAACGCTTTGGGATATATAGACATTCAGAATCTTGCACCCAGAATAAAGGCTGAAACATACTGGTACTGCGGACTTATGGACAACGTTTGCCCTCCGTCCACGCAGTTTGCTTGCTACAACAAAATAAAAGCGAAAAAAAATATGTATATTTCTTCTTACCACGGGCACGAGTCTCAACCGCGCGAGTGGGAGGACGGAGAATTCAGATTTCTGACTCACCTTGCGGGGCTGGACGACTGATACGTTGATTTAATTTCAAATACAGATAAAATTTATGGGTAAAAAGCACTCCTTTTGTGCATTTTGCCCATATTTTATATCTGTTTATGGATAAAGTTTACGATAACAGTTGCAAAACCGATAAAAAAAGTTTATAATTATTAAGGTTATTTCTAACCTTTCGTAAAAGCCGGATAAATTAAAGGAAGAAATAAATTGTTTAAAGGAGGCAAATAAAATGAGTAAATTTTTCTGTGACAGCAATTGCGAGCTTTGGTTTGATAAAGTAGAATCGCTCGGGATTAATTATATATCCATGCCCTATACCGTGGGCGATAACGAATACTATTACGACCTTGGAAAAAATACCGATAACCGCAAGTTTTTCGAGGATATGCGCAAAGGCGCGGTGCCCAAAACAAGCGCGCTTAACATGCAGAATTACATCGATTATTTCGAGCCCGTATTAAAACAAGGCGAGGACATAATTTACGTTACTTTTTCGCATAAGATGAGTGCGACTTTCGAATCCATGGCAAAAGCGATAGAGCAGCTTAAGCAGACTTATCCGGAGCGCACTGTGTCCGTAGTGGATACAAAGCATATCAGCATGGCGGCGGGAATAGTGGTGTACTACGCGGCTAAACTGCACAACGAAGGCGCTTCCGACGAGGAGGTCGTAAAATTCGTCGAGTCTTTCCGCGAGCGCGTTAAATGTTATTTCACCGTGTCGAATCTTATATATCTTAAACGCGGCGGCAGACTTTCGTCTTTCAAGGCGTTTGTGGGGACTCTTTTCGACATAAAGCCCATTATATCCAACATCGACGGCAAGCTTGAAAACATCGAAAAGTCCAAGGGCAGGAAAAAATCTCTTAAAGATTTAACAGGCTATCTTGAAAAGGATAAAGTGGATTTAAGCTATCCGATTGTCATAATGAACGCCGATTGCGACCCCGACGCGGATTATACGGTTTCCGCGATACGCGAAAAGTATCCCGATGCGGAAATCTGGGAACAATTGGTAGGACCGGTTATAGGCAGCCATTGCGGTCCCGACACCATCGGCGTGATATTCGTCGCCGCCGAATAATAAAAGAGGTTTGATTTTTGTGCGTTTACGAAAACTGATTGCCATAGTTCTTTCAGGGCTGTGTTCGACGCTGTGCATTGCCTGTTCGGGCGGTACGTATTACACCGTAACCCAGACTGTTTTTTCATCGGGGCTTGTGTTTTCCGCGTCCGTATTGGGCGACAAAGACGAGGAAGCCGTGGAAGAAATGCTTGATTTTCTCAATGAAATCGACGCGTCGGTAAACGTTAACCGCAATGACAGCCTTTTGTCGCGTTTTAACGCGCTTTCCGCAGGCGAAAAGATAGAGGTGGATTATCACGCCTATAAGCTTGTGTCCGCCGCAAGAGAGCTTTATTACGAAACCGACGGGGCGTTTAACGTCGCGTTAAGCGGAGTTTCTCACGCATGGGGCGTGGACGCGGAGGGGATAAACCGCTACGTTTACGGTAACGGTACGGTTACTCAACCGCCGTCGCTTCCTTCCGAGGAGCAGCTTTCGATGCTTTTGGGCTTTACCGACATGAGCGACAATACTTTTGATTTTTATACTCAGGACGGCAAGTATTATCTTGAAAAATACGTATCGGAGTTTAAATTGGACCTTGGCGGAATCGCAAAAGGCTATTGCGCCGATAAATGCCGAGATATTGCGCTGAAATACGGATTGAAATCCGCGCTTATCAAACTAAGCGGTAACGTCATGCTTGTAGGCGACTACTACAACGGCAAATCGTATCAAAAGTGGGGCGTGGGCGTCATTAATCCGCGTAAAGAGGATTCTGGCTCGCCGCAGTACGTATGCGGCTTTTACGCAGATAACGACGCCACCGTCGTTACCAGCGGCGATTACGAACGTTGCTTCGATTATTATTACGAAGGAGGCTCGTCGGTCAAGGTCTGCCATATCATCGACGGAAGGACGCTTATGCCCGTGGGCGTTCAATACGGCTCCGAAAGGAAAATGTACGAAAACAGCGATTCCTACGTGATTTCCGCCACCGTGATTGGCGAAAACTCAATGCTTGCCGATGCCTATTCTACCGCCGTTTGCGTCATGGGAGCGGAAAAAGGCGCGCGTTTTTTATCGGAAAAAGGCTATAAGGGCATAATTTTTACTTCCGATAAGAAATACGTGTTTGTCGGCGATATCGATTTTACGCCAAGCGAAAATCTTTATCTTACCGAGTACAGTCCGTTATGACCGATATCAAAAGCGTTAACGCGGTAAAAAATTCTCCTCCCGTAAAAGCAGCGGACGCCGTTTTAATCGCGCTTTTGGCGGTTGCGGCGATTATATTTTCCGTTTTCGGACTTTTCACGGGGCAAAAGGGCGACAACGTGCGTATCGATGCAAACGGCAAAACCTATGTATACAGTCTTTCGGAAAATCGCGAAATCGTGCTTGATTCTCTTACCGTCGTAATAGAGAACGGAAAAGTTTACGTAAAAGACGCGATTTGCTCGGATAAAATATGCGAGCACACCGGTAAAATTGACAAGGTTAATCAGTCGATAGTATGCCTTCCGGGAAACGTGGTTATCGTCATAGAAGGCGAAGGCGATTTTCAGGTTGATACCGGACAGGAAAAATAAGGAGTTTTTGTAAAGGCGATGGAAACAAGGCGTATAACTTATCTCGGGTTATTTACCGCGGCGGCGCTTGTACTGCACGTCGTGGAAAGCGCTTTGCCCCCTTTGCTGGCATTTGCTCCCGGCGCCAAAATGGGGCTTGGCAACGTGGTAAGTTTGGTGGCGGTGTTTATTCTGGGAGTTGCGGACGCGTACTTCATCCTGACCGTAAGGTGCCTTTTGGGCGCGATTTTCGGCGGAGGAATCTGGTCGCTTGCTTACTCACTGCCCGCGGGAGTGGTTTCGCTTACCGTTGAAGTACTGCTTGTAAAACTGCTTTTACCGCGCATTTCCATTGTATCCGTAAGCTTTGTAGGTGCGCTTCTTCACAATGCCGTTCAGCTTTTTGTCGCGTCCGTCACCGTAGGAGTAAACCTTTTGCCGATTTTGCCGCTTTTTATGCTTGCAAGCGTAATCGCGGGGCTTTTCGTAGGATTTACGGCGTATTTTACGATAAAATATCTGCCGCCCAAGACTTATTTTCTTCCCGTAGGAATTGGCGTTGCGCCTTCTGGCGTCACCGAAAAATCGGGCGACAAAAATAAAAAAACTGATTTTTAATTTTCAAGGTGATTTACCATGAGCGAATACAGTACCAGAATGAACGGATTAAGCGGCTCCGCCACCCGCGAGATTTTAAAACTCACAGCGTTGCCCAATATGATTTCCTTTGCGGGGGGACTTCCCGCGACCCAATGTCTGCCCGTAAAAGAAATACGTGAAATTACGGCGGATATATTAAGCGGGGCGGGGGCGACGGGCGCTTTGCAGTACGGACTCAGCGAAGGCGTTCCCGCGTTCAGGGAACAGCTTAAGGATTTTCTTTCGGACGTTGGGATAAAAGTAAGCTCCACCGATAATCTTTTCGTTGTGTCGGGCGGACAGCAGGGCATTGACCTTATGTGCAAAGTCTTTCTTGACAAAGGCGACGTGGTGCTTGTCGAAAACCCTACATACCTTGCTTTTCTTCAGATTGCCGCCACTTACGAAGCGCGCGTCGTGGGAGTTGAGTCGGACAAGCAAGGGCTTGTGCTTTCTGACCTGGAAGAAAAAATCAAAAAGCACAAACCCAAGTTCATTTACGTCGTTCCCACTTTTTCCAATCCTACGGGAAGGTCATATACAGCCGAAAACCGCAGGGGAATAGCTTATCTTGCCGATAAGTACGGCGTTATGGTGCTGGAGGACGACCCTTATTCGCGATTGAGATTTACGGGCGATTTTGTTCCCGCGCTGAAAAGTTACGATATTTCGGACAAAGTGGTGTACGTCACAAGCTTTTCGAAAATTCTTTCCCCGGGGCTCAGAGTCGCAGTAATGGCGGGCGGTAAGGAAGTAATCCGTAAACTCGTCATTGCAAAACAGGGCACCGACCTTCATACGGCGTCGCTTTCCCAGCTTATCGCGTGCGAGTATCTTAAACGCGGCTATCTTAAGCCCGATATTGAAAAAAGTCTGCCCGTTTACCGCACCCGCAAGGAAGCGATGACGCGCGCCCTTGACGAATTCATGCCCGAAGAATTTCACCGTACCGACCCTGAGGGCGGACTGTTTATCTGGGGCGAGTTTTCCGTCCCCGTGGACGCGGGCAAATGTTTCGACGACGCGGTTAAACGCAACGTAGCATACGTTCCGGGCAGCGTGTTTTACGCGGACGGCAAGGGGCAAAACACTTTAAGATTAAACTATTCCAACGCCGACGAGGAAAAAATCCGTCGCGGCGTCAAGGCTTTAGGCGAAATGTTCAAGCAAAAAATATCGGAGGTTAAATAAAATTCATCATGGCAACTGCGGCAAAAAACGCATTCGACGTACTTAAGGAAAGAGGTTTTATCAAACAAACCGTTTACGAAGAAGATCTTTACGCCCAACTTGGAAAGGAAAGCACTCCTTTTTACGTGGGCTTTGACCCTACGGCAGACAGCCTTCACATAGGGCATTATATACCCATCATGGCAATGGCTCATATGCAACGCGCGGGGCATAAACCCATCGCGCTTATCGGCGGCGGCACGGCCATGATAGGCGACCCCAGCAACCGCACCGATATGCGCAAGATGATGACCAAGGAAACCATTGCCCACAACTGCGATGCTTTTCGCCGTCAGATGTCGCGCTTTCTCCGTTTCGAGGGGGAAAACGCCGCGATAATGGTCAATAACGGCGACTGGCTGCTTCACCTTAATTACGTGGACTTTCTGCGCGACATAGGCATAAACTTTTCGGTAAACAAAATGCTTACCGCCGAGTGTTTCAAAACCAGGCTGGAGCGCGGACTCAATTTTCTCGAGTTCAACTATATGCTGATGCAGGCGTACGACTTTCTGGTGCTTTACCGTAAATACGGCTGTAAACTTCAGATAGGCGGCAACGACCAGTGGTCCAACATTCTGGCAGGCGCCGACCTTATCAGAAGACTTGAGAGCGACGACGCCTACGCCATGACGTTTACACTTCTTGAAACCAGCGACGGCAAAAAAATGGGCAAGACTCAGAAGGGCGCGCTTTGGCTGGATCCCGATAAAACCTCTCCGTACGAGTTCTATCAGTATTTCCGCAACGTGGAGGACGTAAAAGTGGAGGAGTGCCTTAAACTGCTCACTTTCCTCGAACTCGACGAAATAGCCGAACTCGTCAAGTATAAAGACGAACGCATTAACGCCGCAAAAGCACGTCTTGCTTACGAGGTTACTAAGCTTGTGCACGGCGAAGAGGAGGCCGAAAAAGCCAAAAAACAGGCGGAAGCCGCTTTTTCCAACAATGCCGAGGATATGCCGCACAAGGAGATAGACGCCACGGCGGACGCTTTGCTTGTGGACGCAATGGTGCTTATCGGCGTTGCCTCGTCTAAAAGCGAAGCAAGACGGCTTGTCGAGGGCGGCGGAGTCAAAGTGGGCGACGTTAAAGCTGACAGCGTTGCGGCAAAACTAAGCGACTTCGGCGTAGAAAAGGAATTCGTTATTCACAAAGGTAAAAAAGTACACATAAGGGTAACGCTTAAATGACGGGATTCGTTGCGGCGTGCGACTGTACGCTTGAAAGCGAAATAAAGCGTTCTAGGTTCATTGCCGTTGTCGCAAGGGTGCGCGACGAAGAGGAATTGTTTTCCCGCCTCGGGGAAATAAGAAAGAAGTATTCGGACGCCACGCACGTCTGTTACGCCGCAATATTCGACCGCACGGGCAATGCCGCAAGATTTTCCGACGACGGCGAGCCTTCCGGTACGGCAGGTCAACCCATTCTGGAGGCGCTTAAAAAAAGCGGACTTAAAGAAACGCTTGTGGCGGTGGTGCGCTATTTCGGCGGCATAAAGCTGGGCGCGGGCGGACTTATAAGGGCGTATTCTTCGGCGGCGTCGGACGCGCTTTCCGCCGCGGATAAAATCGTTGCCCGCCCCATGGACGTCTATAAGCTTAAAACCGATTTCGCGCACGCAAAACGTTTTACTGCGTTTGCGCTACGCAACGAAATAAGCATTGTTTATACCGAATACTCGGCGAAAGTGACTTTTACTCTTGCGGTAGAGTCCGGACGTAACGTATTGCCGATTTTAAGCGACGCGCTGCAAGCAAAACCCGACCTGGAATTTATCGAAACGCGTTTCATCGAGCGTCCCGAAACGGAAAAATCGGTATAAGGACAAAATTAAACGAAAGCCTTCAGAACATAAAAAATCTTCGTAAAATAATCGCAAAGGAGAATTCAGAAATGAGCAAGATAGAAACCAAGTGCGTACAGGCGGGGTACACTCCTAAAAACGGCGAGCCGAGAGTGCTTCCCGTTGCCATGAGCACCACGTTTAAATACGAATCCACCAAAGAAGTGGGCGACCTGTTCGACCTTAAGGAAGAGGGATTTTTCTACACAAGGCTGGCAAATCCCACTGTTGCGGCTGTGGAAACTAAAATCGCGGCATTGGAAGGGGGCGTCGGCGCGATGATGACTTCGGCGGGGCAGGCGGCCACGCTTATATCGATACTGAACATAGCTTCCGCGGGCGACCACGTTGTTTCTTCCATCGACATATACGGCGGAACGACCAACCTGCTTGCCGTTACGCTTAAAAAGATGGGCGTCGACGTCACGCTTATGAAATTCGACGACCTCGCGGCGGTGGAAAAGGCTATCAGACCCAATACCAAAGCCATTTTCGGAGAAACTCTTGCCAATCCCGCGCTGGAAGTACTCGATATACAAAATCTCGCGAAACTTGCGCACAAGCACGGCATACCTCTTATCGTGGACAACACGTTTGCCACGCCTTACCTGTGCCGTCCGTTCGAGTGGGGCGCGGATATAGTAATTCATTCTACGTCCAAATACATCGACGGACACGCCATGGCTTTAGGCGGAGTCATAGTCGACAGCGGAAATTTCGACTGGGAAAAAAGCGGCAAGTTCGATTGCCTTACTAAGCCCGACGAAAGCTATCACGGCTTAAGCTACACCAAGACTTTCGGTAAAGCCGCGTTTATAACCAAAGCGCGCGTACAGCTTATGCGCGACCTCGGCTCTGCAATCAGCCCGATGAACGCCTTTTTAACCAACGTCGGACTGGAAACACTTGCGCTGAGAATGAAGCGTCACAGCGAAAACGCGCTTAAAGTAGCGGAGTATCTTTCCGCACATCCGAAGGTTAAATCGGTAAAATACCCCGGGCTTAAATCCGACCCCAATTACCAAAAGTGCCATAAGTACATGGGCGGCAAAGCAAGCGGAGTTATCACGTTCGAGCTTAATTCCTACGACGCGTGCGTAAGGTTTATGGACTCGCTTAAGCTTGCCTGCATAGTGGTGCACGTTGCTGACGTAAGAACGGGCGTGCTTCATCCCGCTTCCAGCACTCACCGCCAGCTTACCGCGGAGCAGCTTATCGAAGGCGGAATTTCCAAGGAAACCATACGTTTCAGCGTAGGTATAGAAAACGTAGACGACATTATCGCGGATATCGCTCAGGCGCTTGTAAACGCATAAGGCTTTTGATTTTTAACATCAATCAATAATTTTTATCAGAGGTAGAATTTGAACAGCATACAAAACATTCTTTTGACCGTCAAAGAGAAAACGGGTATCGAAAGCGCGTTGTATTCCGCGTTCGGGGAAATAATTTTTTCCACGACTTCGCGGGATATCGGGTTTTCGTTGCCGGCTGCGGATTTGTTCAAAGGTAACGTCGCGTCTTGCGACGGCAGGACGTATTTGCGCGTTCATCAGCAATCGGGCAATTTTTACGTCGTATTAATCGGCGACGGCAAAGAATCGGAAAATTACGCATTTTTTATCGAAACTCTTATCGGCAACGACGAAGAGCGTTTCCGCAACGATATGGACGTGTCGGAAAAATTACGTCTGCTTCTCGCGGGGGAATTAAGCAGCGTCCAGCGTAATATGTTGCGCGCGTATTTTTCGGACGTGAAGTTCAATCATTTCATGTTGTCGCTTGTCACGGCTTCGGCAGATATGCAGCCGGGGCTGAAACAATTCCTTTCCACGGTTGCGGATAAAAGGGACTACATCGTGCCCATGGACGAGCGCACAATAGTTTTCTTCAGATACGTCAGCGAAGACAGCGACGAATATCGCTCCGCAAACGAATTTGCCTCTATTTTATATGAAAACATCAAGGAAGAGCTTCGCATCGACCTGATAATTTCCACGGGCGGCACTATCCGCTCTTTCCACGAATTGGTCGTGAGTTACGAAAAAGTAATTTTCACCTATAAGTTCGGACGTCTTCTCAACCCCGGTTGCAACGTGTATTCCTATAAGGATTACGTGCTTATAAGGCTTTTGTCTGATATTCCGAAACCTCTTTTAATCAAATATTTCGACGGTCTTATCGAAAAAAACGGCAACGACGTCATATCCGACGAGGAGCTTATGGACACCGCCGAAGAGTTTATGAAAAACTCGCTTAACATTTCCGAAACCAGCAGAAACATGTATATTCACCGCAACACGCTTATTTACCGTCTGGACAAAATCGAAAAGGAAATGGGGCTTAACCTTAGAAACTTCAGCGACGCGATTACTTTCAGACTTATTAATATTCTCAACAAGCTTATCAAAGGAGAGTAATACATGGACTACAATAAAAAAGCTATCGAGATGCACGCGAAATGGCAGGGGAAAATAGAGGTTGTCCCCAGATGCGAAATTAACGGCCGCGACGACCTTTCCGTCGCGTATACTCCGGGCGTGGCGCGTCCCTGCGTGGAAATCCGCGACAATCCCGACCTCAGCTATACATACACAAGACGCGGTAACATGGTTGCAGTCATAAGCGACGGAAGCGCCGTTTTGGGACTGGGGAACATCGGCGCGCTTGCCGCCATGCCCGTCATGGAAGGGAAATGCGTGCTTTTCAAACGTTTCGGCGGCGTAGACGCGTTCCCCATTGTGTTAAATGCTCAGGACACGGACGAAATAGTCAAAACCGTCGCCGCGATAGCACCGTCATTCGGCGGAATCAATCTCGAAGATATATCCGCGCCCCGCTGTTTCGAGGTGGAGGAACGCCTTAAATCAATGCTCGATATTCCCGTTTTTCACGACGATCAGCACGGAACGGCTGTCGTGGTGCTTGCGGCGGTATTAAACTCTCTCCGACTTACGGGCAAGAGGATAGAAGACCTTAAAATCTGTCTTTCGGGACCGGGTGCGGCAGGTACCGCTATTACGGAACTGCTTATAAAATGCGGAGTAAAGGAAGTTATTCTTTCCGATAAGGACGGCATAATTTACGACGGAAAAGAGGGGCTGGATTTCAAAAAGCGCGAGCTTGCAAAAATAACCAACTTTTCCAAAATTAAAGGCAGTCTTAAAGAAGCTATTGTGGGCGCGGACGTTTTCGTAGGCGTAAGCGCACCGGGAATTTTAACCGAGGACATGATAAAAACCATGGCGGACAAAGCCGTAGTTTTCGCCATGGCAAATCCCGAACCCGAAATCTATCCCGACAAAGCGCTTGCCGCAGGGGCTTTTATTGCAGGAACGGGAAGAAGCGATTTTCCCAATCAGGTAAACAACGTTCTTGCTTTCCCGGGTATTTTCAAAGGCGCGCTTAAAGTGCGTGCAAAAGCGATAAGCGATAATATGAAGATAGCGGCGGCAAAAGCGCTTGCGTCGCTTATTTCCGACGAGGAAATCCGTCCTGATTACGTTTTGCCTTCGTCGCTTGACCCGCGTGCCGCCGACGCCGTTGCCGACGCCGTTGCCGCCGCAGCCGTAAAAGAAGGGCTTAACCGAATTTAAAATCGCAGGCAAAAAAGTCGGGCGGATTCAGCATATCCGATAAGTGTTTATAAAAAGTTTTGTCGGAACGCAACGTTTTTTTATTTTTTCGCCTGTATTTTAAAAGCAAGCGGCATTAATAAAAAACCGAGCAAAATTTATAAAAACACGGCGCAAAACCAACGGAGGAGAAAAATAACTCCTAACGTTTTTTTGCCCCGAAATATTTGGTAAGTTTACCTAAAATATCGTCGTTTATAAAGCCGAGCACGGGCGTAAACCCTTCGGCTTTCTTTTTTTGTTTATCACGGTCTTTAAGCGCGTTGCTTAATACTGCTGCCATTTCGGGCGAGCCCCCTTCTTTTTTTAAAAGCGTGCTTAAAATATCCGCTTCGGAAGGTTTTTCGCCCTTACTCATCATTTTCATGAACGCGTAAGCGGTATCGTCGCCTTTATCGGCGGTATCGCTGTTTTTGTTACCTCTGTTCATGAAAAGCAGCGGAAGTAAAGAACCGAGGTCCATCTATGTAATTACCTCCTTTTGTGCTTTTTAAAAGTAGGCGGGCACATTTTAATATATGCCGGCATATAAATAAAAGTACCTTTATGCCTTTGCGATAAAAGGAATATCCGTAAAAAGGAGAAAAAATCATGAGAAATCTTAGGGGCTTTAACTCCGGCGGCAAAAAGAACGAGGAGCTTAAAGAGGAAATGCTTAAAAATTACGGAGTAGGAAAGGACGCTTTCGAAAAGTATTCTTCCATGGACGAGGACGCGCTTATATCGGAACTTATCAAAAACGTAGCTGCTTCCAAAGCGGACGGAAGCTATGACCCTCAGAAAATGACTGCGTTCATCAACGCCGTTTCGCCCTCGCTTACTCCCGAACAGCGAGAAAAACTTAACAACGTCATAAGGATAATCAACGGTGGAATGTAACGGCTCCTGCACGCGGCTTACCGCAAACGGCAACGGCGAAGTAAAATGTATCGTGCTTGCATACAGCTTTTCGGAAGCCAAACGCGGTCTTATGCCGTACGCGTCAAGCATAGTCAGAAGTTATCCCTTTATTTCGGCGTTCGGCGCTCAGGTAAACGTCCATAGGTTAAACGACCTTACAAGACTTCCTTTCGTAAAAGCGGTTGCGGCGCATACCACGGTTACGGCATTATCGGACGGATATGTTTTTCCGCCGCAAGGATATGTCCCCAGATACATACCGCATAAAGCCAAGTCAGGCCGCGGAATAAACGTTGCGGTTATCGATACCGGCGTAAAACCGCACCTTGATTTTACCATGCCGCAAAACAGACTTGTCAGGTTCGAAGATTTTATATCGGGCGCTAGTATGCCTTACGATGACAACGGTCACGGCACGGCAGTTTCGGGAATACTTCTCGGCAACGGTCTTGTTTCACACGGAGTTTATTGCGGAGCGGCACCCAAGGCAGGGCTTATATCGCTTAAAGCAATGAATAAAAAAGGCGAAGGCTCGGCGTTTCACATTCTGGAGGCGATGCAGTGGATTTTCGACAACCGCGAAAAATATGCGATAAAAGTAGCGTGTATGTCTTTTGGTACCGAACCTCTTGAGGAAAACGACCCGCTCGTGCTGGGGGCGGAGGCGCTTTGGCGCAGCGGAGTGGTAGTCGTAGCCAGCGCGGGCAATTCGGGTCCCAAAACCGATACCGTGACTTCGCCCGGCATTTGCCCCGAAATCATAACAGTGGGTGCGGCGGGATTTCGCGAAAAGGAGGCGTATGTCCCCGATTTTTCCAGCCGCGGAAGAGAAGATGACGTAATTAAACCAGAGCTCATCGCGCCGGGGGTTGATATAAATTGCTGTTCCAACGCCGACCACTATATGATTTTAAGCGGCACAAGTATGGCGGCGCCCGTGGTTGCAGGATATTGCGCGGACATCTTGTCCGTCCATCCCGAGTATACGCCCGATAAAGTCAAGGAAATTTTAATCGAAAACGCCGTTAAAGTTTCCGCACCGCCGCTTTCGGCAGGTTACGGACTGGCGCGCCTGCCTGACGATTATGCTTAAACAAGCTATTAAATCTTAAAGTTCGTTTCAAAAACCCGTAAATCCGAGTTCCGTAAAAAACCGTTTCATTCCGAATCGGTTTTTTGCTTGCGCGCATAATGACTTATTATTAAACTTGCGTCAAACGTTGACAAAAAGCAGCCTTACTTCGATTCGGTAAAACTGCTTCATAAATTTATTATAATTATTTCGCGGCGGTTTCTACTGCGTTGCGATTTCCCTTATCGCTTTAAGGAAAAATTTTAGTTCGCCCGCCGTGTTGTCGCACCCCAGCGAAACCCTTACCGCTCCGCTTTTAAGCGTGCCCATGGCTTCGTGAATGAGCGGCGCGCAATGCAGTCCCGCACGCACGCAAATATCGTATTCGGCGGCAAGAACGTCGCCTACGCTTTCCGACTTTGCGCCCGTTACGTTAAACGCGATTATGCCGCTTAAAGCATTGGGAGGCGAAAGAATTTTGATTCCGTCCGTATTTTCAAGCCCTTTTCTTAAAAGCATGGACAATTCGTTGACGGTTTCGCGGTTTTTCAGTTCGTTTTTTCTGCACCAGGAAATTGCCGCGCAAAGTCCCGCTATGGCAGGAGTGGGCAAAGTACCCGTTTCGTATCCTTCGGGAAAATCCGTCGGCTGACTAAGCCTAATAGACTCCGTTCCCGTGCCGCCGAATTTTATCGGCCGCAGGGATTTTCTCGCCCGTTCACCCATGGCAAGCACGCCCACACCCTGAGGCGCATGCAAGCCTTTGTGCGGCGCAACCGCCATAAGGTCAATATTCGCGCTTTGCATGTCTATGTCAAGGTAGCCCGCGCTTTGTGCCGCGTCCACAAGAAAAATTATGTCCTTTTTTCGGCAGATTTTGCCTATTTCGGCAACGGGAGCAATGGCACCCGTAACGTTTGAAACGTGATTGACGATAACCATTCGCGTCTTTTCGTTTATAAGGCTTTCTATCGAATCCGCTGTTATTACTCCGTTTTTATCGGGCATCGCCACGGAAAGTGTTACTTTTCCTCTTGACTTAAGTTCGTACAACGGACGTAAAACGCTGTTATGCTCGAACGCCGTGGTGACTACGTGTCCGCCGTTCGTAAGAGTGCCCAAAACGGCAAGGTTAAGCGCACCCGAGCAGTTATCCGTAAATATTATGCCGTCGCTGTCTTTAAGCCCTAAAAAGTCCGCGCATTTTTCCCGCGCGGCAAAAACAAGAGCCGCGGCTTTTACTGCGGCGGGGTGGCCGCTCCTCCCGGGATTGGCGCTTAAAAACTCAAGCGCGTTTTTCACGGCGTTTACTACGCAGGGCGGCTTGTAAAAAGAACTTGCAGAGTTATCCAGGTATATCATAAAATCTCACACCGATAATTTAAAATTAATATACTATATTATACGAATGAAATCCGTGTAAATTACCAAAGGAAAATAATTATGAACTATCTGATTTTTGCTTTTCGTTCCCGTGCGCAGTCCATGAAGTATTACAACGAGCTTAAGAAAACGGGCGTAAACTGCGCGCTTATTAATACCCCGAGGGAAATTTCCGTAGGGTGCGGCCTTTCCGTAAAAACGTCCGACGAGTCTTACGTCACCGCAGTGGAGGTACTTAACCGTCTTTCGCTTAATACTTTTCTGGGTGCGTTTTCGGTTTCCCCGTCGGGTCGGGATAAAACCGTGCGCCGTCTGTTTTTTTAAACATAATCGCCTTCCGGCTTTACTTATCGGTTATTTCATGTTACAATAAGAAAAACTATAAGTAAACAGGGAGGGAATATGGAGGAAACGGCTGAAACCAAAATAAAACTCAACGTTCCGCGGACAATTCTCGTGGGACTGGCTTTTTTTACTATAAGTATGTTCTGGCAGATTTACGACAGCCTTATGCCGCTGTTCTTGCGCGACTTCGGAATGGGCGCGACGCTCAGGGGCTTGATAATGGCGCTAGACAACGTGCTTGCCGTCGTGCTTCTGCCGTTCATGGGGATACTTTCCGACCGCTTTCCCGCAAAACTTCGCAGTAAGTTCGGCAGACGCATGCCGTTTATAGTAACGGGTTCCGTTCTGGCGGCGGCAACCTTTATGCTCGTCAATTACGCCCACAATATAATGAATCTCGCGCTCATGCTTGCGTCCACGGCGTTCGTGCTTGTGTTCATGTGCCTTTACCGCTCGCCCGCCGTTGCGCTTATGCCCGACGTAACTCCGCGTCCGATAAGAAGCAACGCAAACGCCGTAATCAACATTATGGGTACCGTGGGCGGCGTAATTACGCTTATTTTAATGCAGTTTCTGCTTAAGACCGAGGAGCTTGCCAACGGCGAGCTTTATGTAACGGGCAACAACTGGGTGCTGGTTTCGATTATATCGGGATTGATGATTCTTGCGGCGATTGTGATGATTATCAAGGTGCGCGAAAATAAATTTGCCGAGGAAAGCCGCGCGATTATGGAAAAATACAAAATCGCGGACGAAGACGAAAAACCCGAAAAAACCGAAAAACAGTCCGCGCTTAAGGTGCTGGGCTCGCTTACTAAAAGTCAGCTTAAAAGTCTTATCTTCATACTTTTGTCGGTTTTTCTCTGGTACATGGCTTATAACGCGCTTACCACTCATTTTTCGGTATTTTCCCTAAGCGTTCTGCAGGCAAAATTCACGTTGCCGCTGCTTGTCGCAAACGCGGCGGCGTTTCTGATGTTTATCCCAAGCGTGGAGATAGGCAAGCGTATCGGTAGAAAAAAGACCGTTATGCTGGGCGTCGTCATGATGGCGGCGGGGCTTGCGTTCGCTACGGTTTTTCTGCTTGCAGATGCAAGTGCGTCCGTGCTTAAAGTCATCATGTATCCCACGTTTATACTCGTGGGCGGCGGCTGGGCGACGATAAACGTACATTCCTATATCATGTGCGTAGAGCTTTCCACCGAAAGTACTACCGGTACTTATACGGGACTGTACTATGCGTTTACCATGACGGCGCAGATTATAACGCCTATTTTTGCAGGCCTTATCATGGATTACGTCGCGGTAATCGGACTTGTGCCGTATTCGCTGGTATTTGCCTGCCTTGCCTTTGTAACCATGATTTTCGTCCGCCACGGAAACGCTTGCAAAGTCGTGGGAGTTAATGACGAAAACGCTGCTTTGCCGACCGCGGAAGAAGCAGACGATAAAAAGGACGAAAACTCCGTAAATGAGGAAAAATAGCCTGAAATAACGTTATTTCGATAAAAATAAGTGACAAACGCAATAGCCGTATGCTATAATAATTCGGTAAACTTTCAAAAAGGTTTGCCGAATTGTTTTTTTCAGGAACGAATGAAATTGACGGACGCAGAAAAAATATTTGCACTGCTTGAAAAAGATTTTCCTAACGCGCATTGCGAACTTAATTATTCCACAACGTTCGAGCTTCTCGTCGCGGTGATTTTAAGCGCGCAGTGCACCGACAAACGCGTAAATCAGATAACTCCCGCGCTTTTTGAAAAGTATTCTTCACCCCGCGACTTTGCTTCCGCGCCGCAAGAGGAGCTTGAAAAACTGATTTACAGTTGCGGCTTTTACCACAACAAAGCCAAAAACATTATCGCAGCCGCAAACGCCATCGTCAAAGATTACGGCGGTAAAGTCCCTGATACTTTCGACGGATTGCTCTCGCTTCCGGGAGTGGGGCGCAAAACCGCCAACGTGGTTTTTTCGGTGGGATACGGCGGGGACGGAATAGCCGTCGACACCCACGTTTTCCGCACCGCGCACAGGCTTAACCTTTCGGACGGCAAAACGCCTTTCGACGTAGAAAAGGATCTTATGAAAGCCGTGCCCGAAGGCATGCGCAACAGAGTGCACCATTTACTGATATTTCACGGCAGATACAGGTGTAAATCGCGCCAACCCGATTGCGCGGATTGCCGCCTTAAGGAATATTGCAATTACTTTAAGAATAAAAACGAGGTCGAAAAATGAACAAAATTCTGAAAAAGCGCACTCTTGCGCCCAAAGTGAACGAATACGTCGTGGAAGCGCCTGCAGTAGCAAAACACGCTCATCCCGGGCAGTTTATCATTCTCCGCGTGGACGAGGAGGGCGAGCGCATCCCCTTTACGATATGCGATTACGACAAGCAGGCGGGGACCGTCACTATTCTGGTGCAGGAAGTAGGCTATTCGACAATGAAACTTGCCGCCGTACCCGAGGGCGGGTATATCGCCGATTTTGTGGGACCGCTTGGTAAACCCACGGATTTGACCGAGTATAAAAACATCGTGCTTGTGGGCGGAGGAATCGGCAGTGCCGTCATTTATCCTCAGGCAAAGCACCTTTTCGCGTCGGGCAATCCCGCAACCGTAATAGTAGGCGCCAGGAATAAAGAGCTTATCATGTACGAGGACGAATTCCGCGCGGCGGCAAAAAATCTGTTTATCGCAACGGACGACGGCAGTTACGGCGTTAAAGGTTTCGTCACCGACGTACTCAAAGACCTTCTCGATAAAGGCGGTATAGATTGCGTCATGGCGGTGGGTCCCATGCCCATGATGCGCGCCGTGTCCGCGCTTACGTTGACTTACAATGTTAAAACCGTAGTCAGTATGAACCCCATTATGGTGGACGGCACGGGAATGTGCGGCGGATGCAGGATTACGGTGGGCGGAAAAACCCGCTACGCCTGCGTAGACGGACCGGAATTCGACGGACACGAAATCGATTGGCAGGAAGCGATGCAAAGGCTTTCCGCCTATCGCGAGCAGGAAAAGGAACACGTTTGCAGACTTACCGGAGAAAAAAGATAATCATGGCTATTGAAAAGAAAAACCGTAACAGTATTCCCGAGCAGGCACCCGAAGTAAGGGCGCATAATTTCGAAGAGGTCGCATTGGGCTTTGACGCGGCTCTCGCCCGTGACGAGGCGTCGAGATGCTTGAACTGCAAAAACGCACCGTGTATGAAAGGATGCCCCGTGGGCGTAAGAATTCCCGAATTTCTCGCGCTTGTCAAGGACGGAAAGTTCGAAGAAGCGGGCGACGTCATTAAATCCACCAACAGTCTTCCTTCCGTTTGCGGCAGAGTATGTCCGCAGGAAGAACAGTGCGAAAAAAACTGTATTCGCGCGCGTATAGACGGCGCGGTATCCATCGGCGGAGTGGAAAGATTTGTGGGCGACTTCATGCTGTCCTTGCCTCCGCGCAGTCATAAAATCGAAAAGACGGGTAAACGCGCGGCGATAGTGGGCAGCGGTCCCGCAGGACTTACCTGTGCGGCTCAGCTTGCGGCGGCGGGCGTGGACGTCACGGTTTACGAGGCGTTTCATAAAACGGGCGGCGTGCTTGTGTACGGCATACCCGACTTCCCAAAAAACTCGTGGGTTCGGAAGTGGACAAGCTTAAAGAGCTGGGCGTAAAATTCGAGCTTAACACCGTAGTCGGCAAAACCGTCACGATTGAGGAACTTCAGGCGGAAAACGACGCCATTTTCATAGGAAGCGGCGCGGGACTTCCGATGTTTATGGGAATCCCGGGCGAAAACCTGAACGGCGTGCTTTCCGCCAACGAATATCTTACTCGAGTCAATCTTATGCGCGCATACGACGATAATTCGGCTACCCCCGTCATGCACGGGAAGAATGTGGTCGTAGTGGGCGCAGGTAACGTCGCAATGGACGCGGCGCGCACGGCGTTACGCATGGGCGCGGAATCCGTAAGCATCGTTTACCGCAGGGGCAGAGAGGAAATGCCCGCGAGAAAAGAGGAAATCCGCCACGCCGAACAGGAGGGGATAAAGTTCGTGCTTTTGTCCAATCCCGTGTGTTTCGAGGGCGAAAACGGCTGGGTTAACCGCATCAAATGCATTAAAATGGAACTGGGCGAGCCCGACGCAAGCGGACGCCGTTCCCCCGTTGAAGTCAAGGGCAGTGAGTTTTATATAGACGCGGATATGGTTATCGTAGCTTTGGGAACCAGCCCCAATCCGCTTATAAAAGACAGTTTCGATAAATTGCAAACGGCAAAAAAGGGCATACTTGTAGTGGACGAAAACATGATGACTTCCGTAGACGGCATCTATGCCGGCGGCGACGCCGTAACGGGAGCCGCAACCGTAATTCTCGCCATGGGCGCGGGAAGAAAAGCCGCCAAAGCCATCTTGGAAAGATTAGGGCTTAAAAACGCCAATAATTAATTTATATCAGGAGTAAGTGAGTTTTTGTTTGTCGATAAAGCTAAAATTTATATAAAAGCGGGTAACGGCGGCAACGGCTGCACGTCTTTTTATACCGAAAAGTATGTGCCCGACGGCGGTCCCGACGGCGGCGACGGCGGTAAGGGCGGCGACGTTATTTTCAAAGTTGACCCTCGTCTTTCGTCGCTTACCGATTTTAAATACGAGCAGCATTTCCGCGCGCAAAACGGCGAAAACGGAAGCAGCCGCTTCTGTCACGGCAAAAACGCCAAAGACCTTGTAATAAACGTTCCGCGCGGCACGGTAATCCGCGATGCCGAAACGGGCAGTATTATTGCCGATATGTTCGACGAAAATTCGTGTTTCACGGTGCTTAAAGGCGGCTACGGCGGCAAGGGCAACGCGCGTTTCAAGTCATCGCGCCGTCAGGCTCCGCGTTTTTCGCAAGTGGGCGAAAAGTGCGACGAACACGCTGTAACGCTGGAGCTTAAGACCATTGCGGACGTGGGGCTTGTGGGCTATCCCAACGTGGGTAAATCCACGCTTTTGTCCGTCATTTCTTCCGCTAAACCCAAAATAGCCAATTACCATTTCACCACGCTTTCCCCAAACCTCGGGGTAGTTAAATACTACGATAATTCCTTTGTGGTTGCCGACATTCCGGGACTTATAGACGGCGCAAGCGAAGGGGTGGGACTCGGGTCGGAGTTTTTGCGTCACGTCGACCGCACGCGATTGATAGTGCACGTCGTGGACATATCTGGCAGCGAAGGCCGCGACCCCGTGGAAGATTACAAAAAAATCAATGCCGAGCTTAAAAATTACGACAAGCGGCTTGCGTCGCTTCCGCAGATAGTCGCGCTTAACAAAGCGGACATACTGCCCTCCGACGAGGAAATCAAGCGCTTTAAAAAGTCGGTGCGAAAAGAAACGCACGTTATAAGTGCGGCAACCCGTTTCGGAATCGACGAACTTATTAAAGCCGTTTACGAAAAACTGGAAAAGCTTCCTCCCGTTTCAAAACTGGAATACGAGCCTTTCGAGTACGAGGCGCGCGACACGACGGGCTTTACCGTAACGCGCGACGACGACGGCGGCTACGACGTGTCGGGCGGCCTTATGGAGGAGCTTGCGAGAAACGTAGTGCTTGACAGTTATGACAGCTTTAACTGGTTCCAGAAAAAGCTGAAGGAAGAGGGCGTAATAAAGGCGCTTCGCCGTGCGGGCGCGAAAGACGGCGACACGGTAAGAGTTCTCGACATAGAGTTCGAGTTTGTGGAGTGATATGCGTAAGACAGCCATTTTCGGCGGCAGTTTCGACCCCCCGACCAACGCTCATTATGCTCTGGGGGTACAGTTAAGCCGCCGCTTCGACCGCGTAATAGTCGTTCCCGCATATATTTCCCCGTTCAAAAAAGCGGGGGCGGAGCTGGACGGCGCTCAAAGAATAAAGCTTTTGCGCGATATTTTTGCGCCTTTTCCAAACGTCGAAGTTTCCGACTGCGAAATCGCGGCAAAAGGGACAAGCTATTCCTACATGACCGCTCAGCGTTTTAAAGAGGAAGGAACGCAGCTTTATTTCGTCATCGGCAGCGACGGACTGGGCTCGCTCAATAAATGGGCGCGCACCGACATTCTTAAAGAAACGGTAGAATTTTACGTTGTGGAAAGACCGTTTTTCCCCGTTAAAGAAGCGGAACTTATTGCCGCCCGCAAAATTCTTAACGTCACCGTCGCCCCCTTTAAAGGCGAGGAGGGGTCAAGTTCTCTCTTGAAAGTCGCCGTAGCTTTCGGCAAAGAACGTGAAGTCGTGCCCGATACCGTTGCCGATTATATCGAGGAAAACGCGCTTTACCGCGATTACGATTACATCGTTTCCGCTTATCCGAGATTTAATCTTAAAAAGAGTCGTATTGACCACGTTTACCGTACCGCAAAAGCTGCTATACTGCTGGCAAAGCTTAACGGCGCCGACACTGAAAAGACTATACGCGCGGCGCTTCTTCACGATATTGCAAAATACCTTACGCGCGAGGACCTTGACAAAGAAGGAATTGAATTCACTCCTCAAATGCAGGCGTTGCCCGCTCCGTGCGTTCATCAGCTTACGGGCGCGGCGGTCGCAAAAAAGGTTTTCAACGAATGCGACGAGGTGATAGCGGCCATTTCCACCCACTGTACGGGCGGCAGAAACATGACTCTTTTGCAAAAAATAGTATTTGCGGCAGATTATATCGAAGAGGGTCGCGACTTCGACGGACTTGACCGCATAAGACAGGCGGTTTACGACGATATCGATAAAGGAATAAAACTCATATACGAAAATACCATAGCTTTTTTGCGTGCGTCGGGACAGGAAGTGGCGCCTGCCACAATCGACGCATACGAATATTTAAAAAGCCATAAGGAGAAAATATGACAAACGTTGATTTAAATAAATTTGATCTTAACGCTCCCGGCGGACTGTCGGACGCGATTGCCGCGCTTTTGGACTCCAAAAAAGGCAAGGACGTCGTGACGGTAAACCTTGAAGGAAAAACTATCATTGCCGATTACTTCGTTATAGCCTCCGCTTTTTCTACCACCGCGGTAAAAGCGCTTGCCGATTTCGTGGAGGAGGAGCTTTCCAAAAAGGGAATAGAGCCGCTTCACCGCGACGTTGACCAGAAATGGATTGCGCTGGATTACGGTTCGGTTATCGTTCACGTCTTTTACAAGGAACTTCGCGAGTTTTACGATATCGAACGTCTTTGGGCAGAGGGCGACAACATTAAAAAGTTTATCGACTGAACTAATCGGGTGAGGGAACGCAAGTATGGAAGTAAGCATAATACAACATATACAATCGGTGCGTAACGCCTTTTTGGACGGTTTTTTCCTTGTGTTCACTCAGGCGGGCGACGAGCTGTTTTTTATCTTCGTCGCCGTGCTTTTGTACTGGTGTTTCGACAAGCGTTTCGGCTTTAAACTTATAAACGTCTATCTTCTGGGCGCAAGCTGTATCGAGGGACTTAAGTCGCTAGTCGCGCGTCCCAGGCCCTATACTTTCGACGGAATCGTTTCGGTGGGGGAGAAAACAAGCGGCTATTCGTTTCCAAGCGGACACTCTCACTCGGCGGCAAATCTTTCCACTCAGCTTTCTTATAAGTATCATAAACTTCCTCTTATAATATCCGTTGCGGCGGCGTCGGTATTGGTGGCTTTTTCAAGGCTGTATTTAGGTCAGCATTTTTTAAGCGACGTAATTGTGGGACTTGCTTTGGGCATGGGTTTCGCGCTTCTGTTTTCCATGCTGTTCGAGCTTCTCGGCGACAAAGAGGAGTATGTGGTTTTGGGTTTGTTTCCGCTTTGCGTCGTAATTTTGCTTGTAATAGTGTTTACGGGCAACGCGGCTTATACCGGCAACGTACAAAACGTCCTTGGGGGATATTCGGCGGTTGCTTTGGGCTATTTTCTCGAAAAACGTTACGTTAAACTCGACGTTAAAACCAAATGGTATTTGCAGATTGTCAAAATTGTTGCGGGTCTTGCGATTACGCTTGCTTTCAAAGAGGGACTAAAGCTTGTCATACCGCAAACTCAGGCGGTCTTATATCATTTCGTAAGGTATTTTCTCACGGCTTTGGCAGCGTCTTTCTTAGTGCCTTGGCTTTTTAAAATCACTCGCCTTGGCGGAAAGGGAAACGCGCCCGAAAAGGCACTTCCTTTGAAAGAGGATAAAGAAAACGCCGCGCAGGCTGATTACGGAAACCAGGAAAATTAATCCGTTCAGCAATAAATAAATTCAGTTTAAAAAAACCGTATTTATTTTCTTGACATACACGATAAAACGGTACTATAATATCATTGCAACTTAGGGGCGGGGTGAAATTCCCCACCGGCAGTGTGCGCATTAAAAGGCGTCAAGTCTGCTAAGAATCGGTTTTTCCGATTCCCGACCGGGTGAGAATCCCGGACCGACGGTACAGTCCGGATAGTATAAGTTGAAACTGAATAAGGCTTTATTCATCATGCCTTAAACGCATTTGACGCCCCTTAAGCATATTTGCAAGGAGGCGTATTTTTTTATGACAAAAACTTACTTTTCGGCAAAGAACATCACGAGAATTGCCGTGTTTACCGCACTTTCTTTCGTGCTTTATATGTTTGTAAAGCTGCCGCTGCCCATTTTCCCGCAGTTTCTGGAACTCCAGTTTTCGGATATGCCCGCGCTGCTTACGGGATTTATGATGGGGCCTCTTTCGGGCGCGATAGTAATAATTCTCAGGACGCTTTTAAAGCTTCCGTTTTCCCACACTGCTTGCGTGGGCGAGCTTGGCGACCTTATAATAGGACTTGCTTTCGTGCTTACGGCGTCGTTTATATATAAATACCGCCGCACGCTTCAAGGCGCAGTCATTTCTCTTCTGGCAGGTATTTTTTCCACTACAGTAGTGGCGATAATCATAAACAGAGTCCTGCTTATACCTTTCTACTCCTGGTATATGGGCTTTGACAACATAATGGGACTTGTCGCGCTTGTATTTCCCTCGGTCACTCGCGAAAGTTTTTATTTCTTTTACCTTTTGGGCGCCGTGCTTCCGTTTAATCTGTTGCGCGGTTTCATTTGCGCCATAGTTACTTTCTTGCTTTACAAGCAGCTTAAAAGGCTGTTCGACGTCATTTTCAAAGATAAAGTTAAATCTGAAAACGTAAACGAAAATCATTCCCGGTCCGAAAACGCAAACGACGCAAATTCCCAAAATCCCGATGCCGAACAAAACGGCTCGAGTAATGCGGACAGCGGCAACGTTAAACAGGGGAATTAATGTCGCTCTTACCGCTTGCCAACAAAGCGCGGTTGTAGTATAATATTTACATGAAATTCTTATCCGACGGCGAAGAAACTACGTTATCTTTTGCCGAAAAATTTGCGTCCTCATTGAAGGGCGGTGAAATTATTTTGCTTGACGGCAGACTGGGCGCAGGCAAAACGGTTTTTGTAAAAGGTATCGCAAAAGGGCTTGACATCGACGAAGAAGTCACAAGCCCTACTTTTACGTTGATGAACGAGTACCAAGGCAGGCTAAACCTTGTCCATATGGACGTTTACAGACTTAAAAGCGCGCTTGAGGCGTATGAGGCGGGGCTTACCGAATACTTCGGGGAAAGTAATACCGTTTGCTGTATAGAGTGGGCGGAAAATATCCGCGGCGCATTCGACCCGAGCGGCGTAATAACGGTAAGGATAAATTATCTCGGCGACGGGAAAAGGGAGATTGAAATCATTGACAAGTAAACAACGCGCGTTTCTGCGCTCTTTGGCAAGCAATATCGAGCCGATTTTTCAAGTCGGGAAAGACAACCTGGGCGAAAATCTCGTCAAGGGATTAAACGACGCTTTGGAAAAACGCGAACTTATCAAAATAAGCGTTTTAAAATCATGCGAATTAAGCGCGGAGGAGGTCCTTGAAAAACTGTGCGCCGAGCTTAACGCCGCTCCCGTGTGCGCGATAGGCAATAAAGCCGTCATGTATCGCCGCTCCTCATCGGACAAGGTTAAACATATAGAGTTCTGAGGTTAAACATGAATTATCTTGCGATTGACACTTCGGGCGAAAAAGTATGCGTGCTTTTGCGTTTTTCGGGCAAAAGCGATTTTCGCACGGTTAACGAGCATAAGACCACGTCGGAAACTCTTTTGCCGCTTATAGACGAAATGCTGGCTTTTTCGGGGGCAAAGCTGAATGATATGGATTTTTTCGCGTGCGTCACGGGACCCGGTTCGTTTACGGGCATAAGGCTGGGCGTCGTTACGGTAAAGACGTTTGCATGTGTTTTAAATAAACGTATCGTTGCTGTAACCTCGCTTGAAAAACTTGCATATAATGATATAAGCGACTCCGCCGATTGCACGGTTTGCGCGGTTCACGCCTATGCGGATAACTGCTATCTGGCGGCTTATTCGTCAGACGGTTCGGAAGTTATTGCGCCCGCAATGTTTACTTACGGGGAGGCGCAAAACTATCTTGCAACGTTAAATCGGCCTTTTGCGCTGATTGCGGACCAAGCAAGCGCGCCGAAATTTCCGTCGGCAGGCACAGACCATCCCGAAAAATCATTGCAAAAAGCGGTTGAAAGCGCATTTTCGGCGGGGAAACTGTTTTCGTACAGCGAAGTCGAGCCTTTCTATCTTTTAAAGTCGCAGGCGGAGCGCGAGAAAGGTGAGTGACGTAAGCAACATTAAAATAGTCAAGGCTGCGGTTTCGGACGCTCAGTCAATAGCAAGGCTTGAATCGGAGTGTATCGAATGTCCTTGGAGCGAAAAGGACATTGCCGATTCGCTTGCTAATCCGCTTTACGACTTTTATAAAGCGGAAACAGGCAGCGAAACGGTGGGCTATATCGGCGTAAGCTGGTGCCTTGACGAAGGAAACGTTTGTAACGTCGCGGTCAGAAAGGATTACAGAAGAAAGGGAATAGGCAAAAATCTGATTTCAGCCGTCATGGACGAGGCGGTAAAACGCAACGCAAAAAGGCTGTTTCTGGAAGTTAACGCCTCTAATGCCGCCGCCATAGCGTTATACGAAAAATCGGGGTTCAGAACAGTTTATTCAAGACCGCGCTATTACGGCGAAGATACCGCGATTGTCATGTCGCTCGAAACGGACTAAAAACAAAACGGGGTAAAAAATGTTTGTCGAAATAAACGGACAAAACGTTTTTTACGAAAGAAAAAAAGGCAAAGGTACGCCCGTGCTTTTACTGCACGGCTGGGGTTGCGGCGCTTCTACGATGCGCCGTATTTTCGATTGTTTCGCAAATTCAGGGCGCGACGTAACCGCAATAGATTTCCCGGGCCACGGTCAAACTTTTACGCCGCCCGAAACGTTTACAATATTCGACTACGCAAAACTCACCCAAAACCTGATCGAAAAACTGGAGCTTAAAAAACCTGACGTCATCGCGCACAGCTTCGGCGGCAGGGTGGCTTTAATTCTGGCTGCAGAGGGTAAAATAAACCGTCTTGTGCTTACCGACGCCGCAGGCCTTAAGCCGCGCCGCGGATTTAAATATCACTTTAAAGTGACGCTGTATAAGCTTAAGCGCAAGTTGAAAATAGCGGATAACAATGCGGGTTCGGCGGACTATAAAGCGCTTTCTCCCGCCATGAAAAGAGTGTTTACGTCCGTGGTAAACACTTTTCTTGACGATTATCTCGATAAAATAAAATGTCCGACGTTGCTAATCTGGGGAGACAAAGACCGCGATACGCCCGTCAGAATGGCAAAAAAAATGAAAAAGCACATACCGGATAGCGGTCTTGTCGTATTTGAAAACTGCGGACACTTCTGCTTTTTGGAGGATACGTTAAAATTCAACGCCGTTGTGACCGAGTTTTTCAAGGAGGACTGATTTATGACGGTTTACGCTGTATTTGCTTCGGTTTTGTGCGGTTTAATCGCCCCTTTTTACTATTACGACGTTATACTTTTGTACCAGCTTTCAGCATATCGTCTAAAGGAACTTTTCACGGCGGTAAAACGCAAAAAAATACTGTATTTTATACCTTTTCTTACCGTTCTTACCGTATTGTTCGCGGTTGCGGCCACGGTTTACGCTGTATTCGCTTCGGTTGCTTTTTACTGGTTTATTCTGCCTTTTATATTTTTTGCGGCAGGAGTGGCTTTCTTTTCTTATAAAAAAGCAAAAGTGAAAATCGTGATTTCCGCAAGATTGCGCCGCTTCGCCGCTTCGTTTGCTTTAATCACGGTCGTGTTTACTTTGCCTGTTGTAATATTTTATCCTCCGTATTTCATATTGGCGCCTTTGCCCTCGGGCGCGGCGGCGTTTTTTATTTCGCATTTTCTTGTAACTCCTTTCGAGAAAAAAAGAAACGCGCGCTTTGTAAGTTCAGCGGCGGAAAAATTACGGAATTCTACCGACCTTATTAAAATAGGAATAACCGGAAGTTACGGTAAAACTACGGCGAAAAACATACTTAAGGATTTTTTAACCCCGAAGTACTCGGTTTGCATAACGCCGGGTAATTACAATACTCCCATGGGAATTGCCAAAACCGTCAACAACGAGCTTCTTGACGACGATACGGCTTTTATTGCCGAAATGGGCGCGCGATACACGGGCGACATCAAAGAACTTAGCCAAATCGTAAAACCCGCTTACGCGATGATTACGGCGATAGGTAACCAGCACCTTGAAACTTTCGGTTCTTACGAAAAACTGCTGAACGCGAAAAACGAACTTGTCGAGGCGTTGCCTCCCGACGGGCTTGCGGTTTTCAACGGCGACAACGAGGGCTGCGTGACCCTTTACAAGCGCTGTAGGTGCCGCCGTCTGATTTCGGGCAGGGACGAAGCCGCGATAGAAAGTTGCCAGAAAAGCGACGCGGAAGAACGCGTCAAAAAAAAGAAATCCGCTATGGCAAACAGTGCGGAGAAGTCCGGACAGCAAGAAAAAGAAACAGCGTACTTCTCGCAATTCGACGCTTGTTACGGCGAGGTCCGTTACACGGCGGAAGGGACGGAGTTTACGGTTTTATTGGGCGGTAAAAAGTTAAGACTTGTTACGCGGCTTATAGGCGACCATATTCCTTCGGCAATAACGCAATGCGCGCTTACGGCGTTTGCTTTGGGCGTCAGTCCCCAAGACATAAAAAAAGCCGCCGCCGCGCTTAAACCTGTTGCGCATCGGCTTGAATTGTTATATAATGGAAACGACGTTATCATCGACGACGCTTACAACGGCAACGAAAGCGGAGCCAAAAACGCGCTTATAGCGTTGTCGCGGTTTGCGCCTCGGGTGCGCGTTATCGTGACGCCCGGACTTGTGGAGCTTGGCGAAAGACAGTTTGCCGCGAATAAGGAGCTTGGCGAGTTTGCCGCAAAATATTGCGATTACGCGATATTCCTGGGGCCTAACTCAGACGCTCTTTTGGCGGGCGCATTATACGGAGGCATGAACCCTGATTTCGTATATAAAGTCAGGTCGCTCGAGGAAGTAACGGAAATACTTAAAACCATAAAAGGAGAAAAGGCGGTTTTGTTTGAAAACGACCTGCCTGACAATTACTGATGGAACGAAGAAGAACTGCGCTCGTGACAGGCGCTGCGCGCGGAATAGGAAAAGCGGTTACAGAAAAACTTGCCGGCTGCGGATTTTCGTTGGCGATAAATTACAACACGTCGGAAAAGGAAGCGACGGAACTTGTCGCTTCTTTACAAAGCCGCGGCGTAAACTGTATTGCCGTCAAAGCGGACGTGTCCGATTACGGCGAGGCAGCGCGTTTGTATGAGGAATGTCGCGCGTATTTCGGATTTATAGATACGCTCGTAAACAACGCGGGGATATCGTTAAGTAAAATACTGTGCGACTGCACGCCCGCCGACTATGAACGGGTTTTAAATGTTAATCTCCGCTCGGTTTTCAATATGTGCAGGCTGTTTTCGCCTGATATGGTATCCAACGGGTTCGGCAGAATAATAAACGTCGCGTCCGTATGGGGAGAGAGGGGAGCGTCAACTGAAACCTTGTATTCCATGTCCAAGGCCGGCGTAATAGGATTTACAAAAGCTTTGAATGCGGAGCTTGCCCCGTCAAACGTAATAGTAAACAGCGTTTCACCGGGATTTATAGATACCGCCATGAACTCCGCCTTATCCGCACAAGAGGTGGAAGATTTTTTATCGGGCGTTGCGCTCGGACGGGTCGGAAAGGCGGAAGAGGTCGCCGATGTAATCGAACTTCTTACACGTGAAAAACTTTATATTGCGGGCGCGGATATACCCGTAAACGGCGGAATGATTTGAGTTTGTCATAGTAAACTCAGCGTAAGGGCTTTATATAAGTCAATTTGCCAAAAGTTAAAACCGCTATTATAAGAGAAAACGCCGCCGAAAAGCCGTTAATTTTTCAAAAATATTAACGTAAAAGTCGGCTGTTCCGTAAAACAAAATTTATTTCTTTTTTACGCAGCGGCAATTACCGCGGTAAAAGTTACAAAAATATTTACTGTACGATAATAAAAAAAGCAACCCGATTTAAGGGTTGCTTTTTTATCAGTGTTTTTTACAATTCGGCCGCGTGTTATCAGTCTTCGAAATCGTCCACGAAACCGTCTGCGGGTTTAATGTCCTTTTTCTTTTCTTCCGCTTTGGGTTCGGCCTTTTCGCTTTCATCGGCGGCAGCGGTTTCGTCTGCTTTTTCTTCGGCGGGCTTTTCGCTTTCTTCCGCGGTTTCGGCAGTCTTTTCTTCTACGACGTCTTGCGCCTCATCCGCAACTTTTGTTTCTTCCGCGGTTTCCGTTTTTGCGGTTTCGGTTATATTCTTGGAATCGATTTCGGTTACGGTATCGTCGAAGCTTTCGAAAGTATCCTTTACGTCAGCGTTGGTTTTGTCGGTATCGGTTTCGGTAACGTCGTCGGTTTTAACGAAACGTCTGTCGTAAGAAGACTGTTTGGATACGTTTATTTTCTTGGGTCTGGACTCTATGCGTTTTCTGATGAAGGAGCCTACAATGGCAATGACTACCGCGACTACAAGCAGGATAGAGGGGATAAGCCACCACTCAAGTCCGCCGCCGTTATTGACGTTGGTGTCGGTTGCGGTTTCATCGTCGGTGGTATCGTCTTCGGTATTGTCGTCAGCGGCGTCGGTCGTGGAAAGGTCGGCGCGCATGGTGCAGTCGTCAATAAGATTTTCGTCGTCGGCAAGGTCGGCTACCATTTCGTCGTAATCGATGTTGGAAATATCCTCAAGCACGATATCCTTGAGATAAACTTTACCGGGGATTGCCTGATTGCTTTTATCTTTTCCGCCTAGGCCAAGAACAATCGAAGCGGTTGTTTCGGAAGCGGGAGCCTTTATATAGAAGGTATAAGTGCGGTAAACTTCGTTATCGGTAATGCTGTCGGTGGTGACGGAGGTGTCTTTGAATTCGAACTTAAAGTCGCCGTTCGTCAGTTTCACGAATGCGCCTACCGCTTTTTCGTTTTCAAGATATTCGTCGGGGATATCCGCTTTTACCGCAACGGTAAGTTTGTAGTAGGAGTCTGCGCTGAGCGTGAAGGAGTTATCCAAAGTAAGTTCGGAATAAGTGGCCTCTACGTTCTGCAGCATCATCGCGTAGTAGGAGCCGTTTTTGTCGGTTTGTTCGGTGATACCGTAAATTACTTTGCCCGTACCTTTCGAGATTGTCCAGTTGTAGGGGTATTTGACGGCAGAGGTGTCGTAAGTGTCGAACAGCGTAAGGTCCTCGGCGCCCAAAGAGACGGCGGCGTAGGAAATGCCTTCTCTTACGGCAGGTATATCGCGGTTGACTTTGTAATCCGCGGCTTTCGCGTCGAATACTTCCTGAGTAGAATCGGTTTTAAACTCAATGCCGGTAAAGTAAACTGTACCCGCGGCGAGTTTGGTTTCGTTATTTACGCGATCGTTAAGTCCCAGCCATAACTCGAGTTTCATTGTCGAGTCGGCGGAACCGCCCTTGACATAGAAAGTATAAGTGCCGGACTTAGTGATTTTTTCTATCGTGGCAACCACTTTGCCGCCTTTTTTAAGCACCAGGTTTGCACCGTATCCGCTTAAGTTATCGGCATAAAGCGTAACTGCAACTGTGTTGTAGCTGTCGGTCGCAACGGTAAAATCTTCGCTCGAGTAGCAGAAAGCGGTGTTTTCGGCAGAGGACATTTTAAGCACGTTGCCCCAGGTTTTGGTAAGCGCGGGGAAGTTGCCCATTTCTTCGACGGGCACAAGTCCGTAAACCGCATCCGTGGTTTCCACTTCCGTCTGGGAGTAGCCCGCGGTGCCCACCGAAGAAGTGGTATTCATCGTCCAGTTTGCGGGAGTAAGAGGATTTTTCAAAGTTTTGCTTCCGTCGCCGTTAACAACGTATTCAAGCTCCTCATAAGTGCCTACGGTGTTGAACCAGCCGTTGTTGATACCCGAAGAGTCGGTTGCGGTATCGATGGTAACGGCTTTATTTCCCGCGCTGTTGTTGTCGTTGTATTCCGCGGGAGAAATGCGCTGGATTTTAACGTCGTCGAAAAGTGCGATGCCCTGAGAAGGGTTGTCCTTCGTGCCGAGGCTTAATTCAAGTTTAGCGGTATAGTCGCTGAAGTCCGAGCCCTTAACGTAAACAGACAGCTCGTTCCAGCCGTTATGGTTTTTGTTTTCCGCGCTGAGCGACAGCGAAGAAGTGACGTTGGAAGTGAATTCGCCCGTATTTTTAACGCTCTTGTATTTAAGCGTTGCGGCAACGCCGTCGCCGCCCTCAACGCTTTCGCTGTTGTACCATGCGCTTATTCTGTAGTAAGCGTATCTGTCAAGCGTGAACTCGTTGGATTCGATTCCGGCGTAAGCGGAGCCGAATTTACCTGTGGATTTGTTGTAAGTGGAAACGGCGAAAACCTTATTTGCGCCGTCGGAGTATTCGGTAGGTGCGTAAAGAGTTTTTTCAAGTCCGAGATTGTTTTCGGAAGGAAGACCTTTGGAAGCGTCTATAAATTGCTTTGAAGCATAACCGCTGCCGACTATCGTACCGAACTCGCCGTCCACGGAGAAATCGCCGCCGGGAAGGTATTCGCTTTCGTTAAAACTGTAGACTTTCTTTCTGGAACCGTCTTCGGAAGATAAGCCGGCGGTCTGCTCGTAAAACATTTTGGACGAAAGCTGAGTCGCCGTGATGTTGTCGAACATCGCGTAACCTTTGGTGTTAAGTCCGCCCACTTCGTTGTAGCCCAGCTGCAGACTCAATGTCGCGGAAGAGGAGAGGAAAGAAGAGGTTTCTATATAGATAGTGTAGTCAAACCAACCGAGAAGTTTTGCGTCGGTAGCGGTAAGGCTTTCGGTGTTTATGGCTGTAAAGCCTACGGGTTTCTCGTCAAGTCCGTTGACAAGAATAGCCGCGCCGCCGTTTGCGCCGATGCTGCCCGTTTTAACCCATGCGGTAATCGCATAATAGCTGTTGGGCGCCAGCGTAAAGCTTGCGGAGGTGTAACCGTAAGCCGTGGGCGTACCGTTTGCGTTTATCAGAAGTACGTTTCTGTTAGTGTCCTGATAGTAACCCGAGTCGGAAGAGGAGTCGCCCTTGCCGAAAGGAGAATCGGGCTGAGCGTTTTTATATTCGTCGTACTGGTCGAGGAAATATTTATCCTTATTGCTTCCGTAAGTCGAAAGGTTCATAACTCCGCTTTTCACCGACGTTGCGGGAGAATTGCCTATGGCCGCACCCGTCCAGTTGGTGGGGGTGGGGATGTCGCCGCTGCCCGTTTCGGCAAATTGCGAGTTGGTAATGGTAAGCGCCTCGTGCCAGCCCGAGTAGTCGGTTTCTTCGGCAAGAGCGGAGCGCGACGCAATCGCCTGCGAAGTAAAGACAAGCGCGAAGGCGATAAGCAAAGCGACGATTACGGTAAAGCATTTTCTTATTGAAATAGCCTGTTTCATTTTTTACACCTTTTAAGTTATTTGTGAAGTGAAGTCTTAAAAGCACACAATCCGCGGATTATATACTCATAGCATTGTATAATTATATCAAAACACACGATTTTTTGCAATCGTTTTACCTTGATTAAGTCAAAAAAAATCGAAATTTCATCGTACTGTTTAAGCATTATGCTCATTAGTCGGGGCGCGATGGTATTTTGTGTAATTTTTGGTAAAACTATTATCGTATGAAAAAGTTGCTTAAAAAAGTTATGGTGGTGGTTTTTTCGGGTGCAGTCGGATTCGTCAACGGCTTTTTCGGCGGAGGGGGCGGAATGTTGCTGGTGCCGCTGCTTGAAAAAGCCATGAAATGTCCCGTTAAAAAGTCGCACGCCACCGCAATTGCGATAATCTTACCCATAAGCATTGCAAGCGCGATTACCTATATAATAAACGGTTATTTCGACTGGACAAGCGTGCTGTCGGTATCGGGCGGCTGCGTCGCGGGCGGCGCGGCGGGTGCGCTGCTGCTTAAAAAACTGCCCACGGGCATAGTGGCGGTTGCGTTTTCGCTTATCATGATAGGCGTGGGCGTAAAACTTACTTTTTTCTGACGGAGCCGGATTTTATGTTTTTCAGAATTCTGATATTTATAATAATAGGTATCGCGGGCGGACTTATAGGCGGAATGGGCATGGGCGGCGGAACCTTGCTTATACCGCTTCTGACCTTGTTTACCGCAACGGACCAGCATCTTGCGCAGGCGGTTAATCTGATTGCCTTTATACCCATGTCCGCAGTTGCACTTATCATACACATCAAAAATAAGCTTGTAGAGTTTCGTTTCGTGCTTATTACCGCTTTGCCGGCGGTAACGGCAAGCGTACTTGCGTCGCTTTTAAGCAAGCGCGTCGAAGGCGATGCGCTGGGAATGTATTTCGGAATATTTTTGATGTGCCTGGGAGTTTATCAGCTTGTTTCCGCAATTATTGTTTTAGTTAAAAAGAAAAAGCTTAAAGACGGAAAAAAGTCAAAGGAAAACAGGGGCGAATTAAGCGAAAATCGACAGGATTAGTACTTGTATATTGTTTACAAATTTTGCCTGTTGTGCTAAAATTAACAAGTCGGCGCGTCGCGCGTTTAATTCGTTAAGGCCGCGGCGCTCTTTAACGTTTACGGTTTTATCCAAACCGAAGAACGCTTCAATTTAATTTTATTACGGAGGAAATGCCTTGCAAAACCTATTCAGAGGCGGAGTTCATCCCGACGAGATGAAGGAACTGACGGAAGACAAAGCCGTTTCCGTCATGCCTTGTCCCGATACCGTCTACGTATCTTTGACTCAGCACATCGGTAAGCCCGCAAAAGCCGTGGTGGCGGCGGGCAGCGAAGTAAAAATGGGCGAGCTTATCGCTCAGGCGGACGGCGTCATCAGCGCAAACGTTTACTCTCCCGTTTCAGGAGTTGTAAAGGGGGTGGAATTACGTCCCACTCCGTCCGGTAAATGTGAGCACATAGTCATTGAAAACGACAAAAAGTATACCGAAACGCGGTTAGAGCCTTTATCCGACCCCACGGCTGAACAGATAATCAACAGGATTACCATGGCGGGCATAGTGGGCATGGGCGGCGCGGGCTTTCCGTCGGGCGTCAAGATGAAAAGCAACAAGCCCGTGGATACGCTTATCATAAACGCCGCGGAGTGCGAGCCTTACATTACCTGCGACGCGCGTATCATGACTGATTACACCGAAGAATTCGTTTCGGGCGCCAAACTGCTTTACAAAGCTTTGGGATTAAGCGAGGTGCATATCGGCATCGAGGACAATAAAATGCCCGTCGTCGAGCATCTTAACGCTTTCTTATCCGAAAAGGGCTATTCGGACGTAATAATTCACGTTCTTAAGACTAAATATCCGCAGGGCGCGGAGAAACAGCTTATCTATTCGGTCACGGGCAGAAAAGTGCCTTTGGGCGCGCTTCCCAATGCCGTGGGCGTGGTTGTTTCCAACGTTCACTCCGCGCTGAGCACGCATTACGCAGTCAGGGAAGGTATTCCTCTTTATAAAAGAATAATGACCGTTACGGGCAAGGGCATAGCCAATCCCGCCAATCTGTGGGTGGCTAACGGCACGCTGTATAACGATGTAATAGAGTTCTTGGGCGGGATTAAAGAAGGGGCTAACGTCGTCAAGATGATAAACGGCGGTCCCATGATGGGCGTCGCGGTATCGGGCGGCACGATTGCGTGCACAAAGACCACAAGCTGTCTTTTGCTGATGACCGACGAGGAGGCGTTCACGGGTAAACCTTCGCCCTGCATTAACTGCGCAAAATGCGCAAGCGTATGCCCCATGCGCCTGATGCCCATGTATATGGATTTGTATTCGCGCGCGGGCGATCTCGATACCGCCGTAAAATACGGACTGTCAAACTGCATCGAGTGCGGCTGCTGTACTTTCATCTGTCCCGCAAAGCGCACGCTTGTGCAGTCGTTCAGACTTGCAAAAAAACAGCTTAGGGGGAGGAAATAAAACCATGAGTAATTTTACCGTATCGTCGTCCCCGCACGTCACAAAAAAGAACAATTCCACCCGCGGCATCATGGCGGACGTGCTGATAGCGCTTGCGCCCGTCGTCGTGGCGTCGGTTTACTTTTTCGGTTATCACGTGCTTATAAACATAGTCGCCTGCGCGATAGGCTGCATGGGCTTTGAATTGCTTTACGGAATGACAGTAAAAAAGGCATGGAACAAAGAGGAACTCAAAAACTCTTCCGTGTGGGACCTTTCCTGTTTCGTAACGGCAGTGCTTTTAGCGCTTAATCTTCCCGCCGCCATGGACGTCTGGGGTATGAACGTCTATTCGGCTTCAGGCAAAATTCTTTTCAGTTTCGATACGATTCTCGTCTGTCTTTTGGGCAGTCTGGTCGCCATAGTGCTGGTAAAACAGCTTTTCGGCGGAATAGGCAGGAACTTTGCAAACCCCGCGCTTACCGCCCGCGTGTTTCTGTTCATTACGTTTTCCACCGCCTTCGTTGCCTCTCAGACGATAGGGCTGGGTATTCAGGCGTCTACGGGCGCCACTTGGCTCAGCGGCGCAAAGCAAACCGACAAAGCAGTGCTTTACAACCTGTTTATCGGCAACGTAGGCTCCGCCGCGGTAGGCGAAACCTGCGTAATAGCAATTCTTCTGGGGTATGTATATCTGTCCGTAAGACGGGTAATAGATTTCCGCGTGCCGCTTATGATAATAGGCTGGGCGGCTGTGTTTGCGCTGTTATTCGACGGGCTTGTCAAAAGCGGCCTTTCTGGCGGAAAGCTTTTCGAAAATATGCTGGCGCACGTGCTTTCGGGCGGACTTATATTCGGCGCCGTATTCATGGCAACGGATTACGCCACTTCGCCCAACACGTTTACAGGCAACTGTATTTACTGCTTCGGCATCGCGCTTATCACGGTCCTTATCCGCGTGTTTGCCGCGTACCCCGAGGGCGTCAGCTTTGCAATACTTATCATGAACTGCTTTGTCCCGCTTATAGATAAGTTTATTTATCCCAAACCCTTCGGTTACGTCCGTCCCGAAAAACCCAAAAAGGTCAAATCCGAAAAAAGCGCAGCGGCAAAGGAGGAAATGAAATGAAAAAAACGGCAAAAGACACTCTTATGTCCGTCGTCGTGCTTTTCGCCATAGCCTTCGTCTGCGTGGGCTTGCTTGCCGTCGCCAACGAGTACCTTAAATACGAGGCTAAGCTTGACGAGGCAATGGCTAAACAGCTTTACGTCGTTTGCCCCACGGGTCAGCCCGACGACTCCGACGCTATAAATTACTTCGAAATTTTAAGCGCGGACGACACCATCGAAAAAGTCAATTCCGAGTTCGGAACGCCTACCACTTACGTTCTGGCGGCATTCCGCGCGACAAAGGGCGACAACGCAGGGTGCTACATCGTACAGGCGCGTGCAGAGTGTTCTTACGGGGAAGTGGTAATGCTTACCTCTTACGACAAATCGGGAAAAATCATGAAGACGATATGCTATTCTCAGAACCAGTCTTTCTGGGACTCCAAAATAGCCGGTAAATACGACGGGTTTGAAAACCTCGTGGGTAAAGACGGGTTCATTACGGGCTCCGACATCGCGACGGGTACGGGTGCGACGTTCTCGATACAGACGGTGGCGGATTCGGTAACCATTTCCAATAAAATGGCGGCAGAGCTCATCGGAGGTAATGTATGATTAATAAAAAAGAACTTAAGGAGACGGCGCTGGGCGGAATCATAAACAACCCCGTTTTCGTGCTGGTGCTGGGTACCTGTCCCACGATAGCCAAATCCGATACGATTTCCAACGGTATAGGATTGGGACTTGCAACCGCATTCGTGCTTATATGCAGCAACCTGTTTATTTCGCTGCTGAGAAAAATCATACCCGACAAAGTCCGCCTTCCGGCTTATATAGTGATTATTGCGACGTTCGTCACGATAGTTCAGTTGTTTGTGGCTAAATTTCTTCCCGACCTTAACGCCAGTATAGGCGCGTTTATACCGCTTATCGTGGTAAACTGTATTATCCTGGGAAGAGCAGAGGCTTTTGCAAGCAAAAACGGCGTCCTTTCATCTGTAATAGACGGCGTGTCCATGGGACTCGGGTTTACGCTTTCGCTGGTGCTTATGGGCGCTATACGCCAGGGCCTTGCCGCAATCGGTCTTACGATTTTTCAGGCAACCGCAGGCGGATTTATCGTATTCGGACTGCTTATGGCGCTTTTCAACTTCGTGCTGTATAAAACCGAAGGGCATAAGCGCCGCGTGCTTTTCGAAACCGGAGGTGAAGACAAATGACTCTTACATTATTACTCAGCGTCATTATTTCGGGCATAATCACCAATAACATAGTGCTCGTCCAGTCGTTGGGCATTTGTCCGTTTCTGGGCGTAAGCAAAAAGCTGGATTCCGGGCTGGGAATGGGCCTTGCGGTTACGTTCGTCCTCGTGATATCCTCGCTTGTGTGCTATCTTCTGTACTATTTCGTGCTGGTACCGCTTGACTACGTTTATTTGCAGACGATTGTCTTTATTCTGATAATAGCCGTCCTCGTACAGCTTCTCGATATAGTGCTTAAAAAAGTTTCGCCCTCGCTTTACAACTCTTTGGGCGTGTATCTTGCGCTTATCACTACCAACTGCGCGGTTTTAGGCACCGCCAATAACGTTATAAGTTACGGCTACGATATTCTGACTACGGTAGTCCATTCGATTTCCGTGGGTTTAGGGTTTACCTTGGCGCTGCTCGTGATGGGCGGAATACGCGAAAGAATGGAAATTTCGCGCATACCCAAATTTTTCAAGGGCTTGCCCATCGCGCTTATTACGGCGGGCATAATGGCAATGGCTTTTTCGGGCCTTGGCGGACTTACGTTCTGACGGAGGCGGATAAATATGATTTTTAATTTAATCTGTAATGACGGAATTTTATCTGCGGGAGTCTTCGTAAAATTCGTGCTTCCCGCAATAATCATCGCCTGCGTCGCGGGCGTCCTTGCGTTTTTCCTCGCTTACCTCGGCACTAAAATGACGGTGGAGCGCGACGCGCGTATCGACGACGTAAAGCGGCACCTTTCGGGCGCCAACTGCGGCGGCTGCGGATATCCCGGATGCGACGCCTTTGCCGAAGCGCTTGTTAAGGGCGAAACCACTCTGGCTAAGTGTAACGCGACTTCCAAACAGGGCAAGGAAAACATCGCCAGAATACTCAATCTCACTCTCGAGCAATCCAAAAAAACCGTCGCCGTCGTGCATTGCAACGGCGGAAACGCCTGCAAAAACAAGTACGATTACCAGGGCTACGGCGACTGTGTGTCCGCGGAAATACTTGCAGGCGGCAACAAAGCGTGCGAGACGGGGTGTATGGGGCTGGGCAGCTGCGTTGCGGCTTGTAAATACAACGCCATTTCGGTTTCCAAGGACCGCGCCGTCGCAAAGGTGGATTACGCGCATTGCACCAGTTGCGGCGCCTGCGTTTCCACTTGTCCGAAGCATATAATAGGCCGAATCCCCACCGACGCGGTGGTATATGTCGCGTGCTCCAATCTGTGCCGCGGCAAAGAAGTCATGGGCGTGTGCGAAAAAGGCTGCATCGCGTGCGGCCGTTGCGAAAAGAACTGTCCCACTCAGGCGATAAAGTTAAGCAACAACCTTGCGGTGATAGATTACGACAAGTGCATAAAATGCGGCAACTGTATGGACGTTTGCCCCAGAAAATGTATCCTGCCTTTCCCCAAAGAGCGTCCTCTTATCGCGGAATACGACCCTAAAGCGTCCGCCGCGGCAAACAAATAAGGTCGGCGCGTTTGATTAAACAAGACAAGGTTAAAAAACGAAAGAGGAATTAAAACAAAATCCAAAATAAAAATTTCTGAAAGCAATCGGCAAAACGACGGTTGCTTTTTTTTGTTTAAAATTCAATACCGTCATAGGTATTCAGCTGAATTTCCGCATAAAGGACGCTTTTGCGCTTTTTTGACGGCTTCGGGTCGCGTTAAGCATTAAACAATCGCAAGGAAATTTTTTCCTGTTCGCGGATAAACGCCGATTAAATAGCGAACAATACATTTATTGATATCCTCAACAGGAAAGGAGCAATAAATCATGAAAAAGATATTAAAAAGCGTTATGGCGGCGGCGCTTGCCTTAATCATACTGATTTCGTTTTTTGCCTGCGGAGAAGAGGATACCACCGTGCGTAAAGGTAAAGCTTACGGTATGGTATACAACTCAAGTTCTCTTTGTAAAGTGGAAATGACCACCACGGGCAGCAAAATAGATTCGGTTTCGTTTGACGAGCTTGCTTTAATAAACGACTGGTCTGATAAAAGCGTAATTTCAGGTGAAACAGAAAACGCGGACTGGCAGGAGGTTACCGTAAACTCGGCAGTCAGCTATTACGCGAAAAAAGTGCAGTTCGGCGACAGAATTTTTTATTCGGACAACGCGGGCGTTTACGCTTTAGATGACGGAACTCAGTTTGCCGACTGGATAAAAAACGGCGATAACGCCGAGTATTATTGGAATTGCATGCAACAGGGCAACTATTATATCCTGAAGGAGAACGGCGATAAGTACGACGTAACTTACTTGCCGCTTTCGGAAGGACAGACCACGGATAAAAGCAAACGCTTTTTCAAAACGCAAAACGGATATTGGCAGGCGGGCGGCTACGGTAAAGGCTACATCGCGAACATGGAAGCGATAAGCGCGTTTGTAAAGAGTAAAGGCGTCGGGTACAAGGCGGACGACGCGGCTAAAAACGACCGGGGCAATTTCGTCCTGGGCGGGGTGGATACCGGCGCGTCTGTGGCAAGCTTTAAAGATTACTACAAACTTGCGCAAAAAGCTTACGAAAACCGCAGCGAAATCCAAGGCTGAAAAAAATTACTGACTTACTTTTACGGACTTTTACAGAACAAAAACATCAACATTTACCGGGCGAAAAGAAAATTCGTCCGGTTTTTCCCGTAAAAACGTTCTATGTCGCGGCTTTAAGGAATACTCTTAATAGTGCCGCGGAGTGTAATCGACGGCTTTGCCTTTATAAACGAAAGCCGTTTGCGACGCTTTGACAAAATCAGTCATGATTTCTTAAAATTTGACAAAATTCGCCGCGGCAATTATTATATAATCGGAGTGTATTCGGGATGAAGTTTCTGCTTTTGAAGAAAAAAAGTCTGGCTGCGGCCATATTGGCACTTGTATTGCTTGTGTGCGGGCTGCTTGCAGTGGGAATGACGGGCGCGTATGCCGTTTATGCCGAAAAAACCACGCGCAAGCTGCCGATATACTGCGTCGACACGCCCGATAAAAAAGTCGCGCTGTCCTTTGACGCAAGCTGGGGCGCCGATAAAACTCAGTCCATACTTGAAACGCTTGAGCGTTACGACGTAAAAGCAAACTATTTCGTTGTGGGGTTCTGGGCGGAGAAGTATGCCGAAACGCTTAAAAAGCTTTCCGACAGCGGTCGGGTGGAAATAGGCACTCATTCCAATACGCATCAACATATGTCAAAGCTTGACAAAAACAGCATTAAACTGGAGCTGGAAACCTCGTCTTCGATTATCGAGTCGGTAACAGGTAAAAAGCCGGACTTATTCCGTGCGCCTTTCGGCGAGTATAACGACGCGCTTATAGAAACGGCGGAAGAATGCGGGCTTTACACCGTGCAGTGGGACGTAGACAGTCTTGACTGGAAAGGCGTGGGCGCGGAGGAAATGGCTGCCAAAGTTATCAACAAGACTAAAAACGGCAGCATAATTTTAATGCACAACGACGGCGAAAACACCGTCTCGGCACTGCCACTCATCATCGAGGGGTTAAAGAACAAAGGTTATTCTTTCGTGACGATCGGCGAGCTTATTTACAGGGATAATTTTACAGTCGATCACACGGGAAAACAAATACTTTCGGAAGGATAAAAAGATGAACGAAAATTTCTTGAAGAACAACAAAGTGTTTCTCATGGGCGAAGTGGAGGAAGAACCCGTCTACTCGCACGAGCTGTACGGCGAAGGATTTTACGAATTCTACATTGCCGTACCGCGTTTAAGCGGTCAGACTGACGTCTTACCCGTAACCGTATCGGAGCGTCTTATGCCCGGCGTAACCCTTGCTAAGGGTAGTAAAATCGCTTTAAGCGGTCAGTTCCGCAGTTACAACAAATTGGAAAACGAGCACAGTAAACTGATGCTGACGGTGTTTGTGCGCGACTTTCTGAATTATGACGAGCAGGAACAAAATCCCAACGTTGCGGAGCTTAACGGTTACATCTGCAAGCCGCCCGTATACAGAACCACGCCTTTTAACCGCGAAATCTGCGACCTTCTTCTTGCGGTCAACCGCGGTTACAACAAATCCGACTACATACCGTGTATCGCCTGGGGCAGAAACGCGCGTTTCGTGAAAAACGTTCAGGTCGGACAGAACATCGTCATCAGCGGCAGAATCCAAAGCCGTAAGTACAATAAAAAGCTTCCCGACGACACCATGGAAATCCGTACCGCTTACGAATTGTCCGTAGGCAAAATAATGTTCGACCGTTGCCTTACCGAGTCCGCTTTTACTCTTGACGACAAGGACAAAGAGGACGAATAAATAGTCAACATAGAAAACGCACCCTTAATTAAGGATGCGTTTTTTTATTTAAGTATCAGTTTGTTTATGACAAATTACGGCTGTCCTGCGTTAATTTCAAATTCTTTTATCGGGGTGTAAGAACAATCGGTTTTAAAGCTTTCTGTTACGCATATACAGCCTTACAACCAATATCACCAGCAGGATAAACGTTACCGCCGCCAGCACAATCGCGATGATTTGTACCACGGAAATATTGTTGTAATCTATATAAACCGTTTCAACATAACAAGTACAGGTGCCTAAACGTTCGTCGAAGTATTTGATTTCCGTGTATTTTTCCGAAGTGTCGAATGCGCCCACGACCTCGATTTTAGTCCCCGTAAGCAAGAACGAATTTTCTATTTCCTCGTAATTGCCGTCGGTTAAAGCGTAAACCTTTGCACCGACCGAACCGTTATAGGATTTTATAACCGCGTTATATTGCGGGCGTATGCCGTCGGGAATGAAATTTCTTACCGAAACCGCGCTTGCGGGAATATAACCGCGCGTTCCGTCTTCGAGCTGCGCAAAGTACCATCTTGTTCCCGCCGAGACGTAATCGGCAAAGTTTAATAGCGAAACCATAGTGTCTTTAGGCAGATTTTCCCTAGTTTTTTCCGCATTGAGAGAGGGAAGAGAGTATAAATTTTTTCCTTCCGAATATACCGTTCCCTTTGACGCGGGAGGGGCGATATATTCCGCCGCGTCACCTATGCAGGATTTGAACACGAATCCGCAAACGAGTTTTTTGGTAATCACGTCTTCTACGCACACGTAACTGAAGTTGGCGTTTTCGGCAAGGTCGTATTTCGCCGTCATTATCGCATCGCCCACGTCGAGAGAATATACTGTTTCGGATTCGGTCAAAGAGGAATATACATGGCAGTCCGCTTTAATCAGCCTTATTAAATTTTGCTCGTCGTAAGGCTTTACCTGGGGGATGTCCGCGTTTACGATTACGCCGCATTCGGAAGAGGATAAAACGGTAACCGTGTTCAGTCCGCAGTCGGTTACGATAAGGTCGCCGTATTTCGCGTCGCCCGCCGACGAAAGGGAAATGCTTAACGCAATGTTTTCGCTTCCGCAATCGGATTTAATCTCGCTTGTTTCGCCCGTCGCCGAGCGTTTTATCACCGCCGAGCCTTCCGCCCGTTTTACCGCCATGAAAAAATTGCCTGCCGAGTCGGTGCACATCGAAATTATTTCGTCCGCAGCGTCAAAAATTTCCGTACCGTCTTTTTTATAAACTTTGCTCCCTTGCGAGTAGTAGTATTCTTCGCCGCCCACGGAAAAGCACGCGCTTTCGACGTCGCTTGCTTTAAGAGAGAACGCGCCGCCTTCAAGGGCGTAAAGAGTATTTCCCGCCAATGCGTAAAGCGTGTCGGTATTATCGGTGAAAACAGCGTCGACGTTTTGCTTGAGAGAATATTCGGCAATTACGGAATCAAAGTCGCCGGAAGCAAAAACAGTGATTTTTTTGCCCCCGTGCGCAACTATTACGTTGCCGCCGTTGTTGACGCATACCCAAACGGGTCGTTTAATCGCAAAATATGAAGTTACGCCTTCGGAGTCTGTCACGACTATCCTGTCGTTCAGATAATCGCATACGTACATATTGCCCATTCGCGCCGCGGCGTAACGGGGGTGGGAATAGAATCCGTCTTCCGCACTTTCCGATGCGGCAATAAGCTTTTCGTTGCCGGAGGAATCTGTCAGGAAAATCTCACCCAAATCAGTCGCAAAGTAAAGATTTTCGCCGTAACCGAAAAGCGCGACGATATATCTTGCTTCCGTTACGGGCGTAAGACCTTCGTCGTCGGCGATTGCAAGATTTCCCGATTTGTCCACGGTAAACAGATTGTTTGAGGTGGCGGCCAGTTTACCGAAAGACGATAAGCTTTGGTAAACGGCTTCGTTTTTGCCCGCCTCGTAAATGTCGCAGCGCGCGCCGTTTAAAACCGAGTAGTAAATTTTACCTTGAAAAGCGGTCATGCCGGCAACCGCGCCCGCGCAGTCAAGCGTAAAGCCTGCGTCCTTTGTGCCTTCAAGAGAATATCTGGCGATTTTGTCACCGTAGGCGCAGTAAATTCCGTCTTCCGCGACTGCTATGTGTTCGATATAAACGCTGCCGTCGTCAATAAGGGAGGTAACGACTCCCGTTTCGGCGGAATATGTATAAACTTTGCCGCCTTTAAGCGCAATCGTGCCGGCGCCGCCGCAAAGAGAGTCGGCGCCGCTTAAATCTTTTATTACGGTAATGCGGTTGTTTTGCGCGTCGAAACAAGTTAGACCGTTGTCGTCGGAAACGCAATAACCGTTTCCGTCCGCATAAACGGCGGTTATACCGTCAAATTCGTAATACAGTGCGTCCTTTGACAGCGCAAACGCCGGCAAAGCTGAAACGTATGCCGCGACAATCAGTAATATTCCCGTAATCAATACCGTAAAAACGGCAGTTTTGTTTTTCATGATTCCGTCACCCTGCAAATAATTTTATCATAACGGACAAAAAAAGTAAATAGTTCGGCGCGGTTTTTCCGCTTATCTGAATAGTATAAAGATAAATTTTGCCGTTGTGTACAAAATATCCAAAAAAAGGCGTTAAAAATTATTTAAATTATTTTTTCAAATGGTCTATACAAGCAAGTTTTTTTGTGCTATACTTATTCAGGATATTAAACTATAACTATATTTTCGGAGAAACATCGTGGAAAAAATTGCGGTAATCGACCTTGGAAGCAATACGGCGCGTCTTGTGCTTGCAAACATTTTGCCCAATGGGCATTTTGTCATTTTTGACGAACTTAAGGAAAGCGTAAGACTGGGACAGGACATGGACAGGGACGGTTTTTTAAAGCCGTCGCGCGTGGCGCAAGCGGTAAAAACGCTTAAAATGTTCCGTAAACTTTGCGACAGTTATAATGTGGACAAGGTGTATGCCTTTGCGACCAACGCAGTTCGCCGGGCAAAAAATCAACGCAGTTTCATAGAGGAAATCAACGCCGTTTGCGGCTTTAAATTCAAAGTACTGACCGAGGAAGAAGAGGCGATACACATATATCACGGCGTAATAAATTCACTGGACGTACCCAAAGCCGTTATTATGGACATAAGCGGCAGCAGCCTCCAGCTGATACACTATAATCGTCGCAATCTTCTTAACCGCGAAAATCTTCCTTTCGGCACCATTACTTTAAGCGACCTTTTCAACGATCCGTCGCTTAAACCCGAGGAGCAGGCAAAACAAATCGAAACCTATGTTTTCGAGCAGCTTAAGAAGATAAGCTGGCTTAAGGAAATCGATCCCGACGTTCAGTTTGTGGGCGTGGGAGGGTCTTTCAGGAACCTTGCGCGTATCGTGAAGCGTATCAAACGTTATCCGTTGGACATGCTTCACAACTTCAACGTTTCCAAAAACGATTTGGAAAGCGTTTACGACATGGTAAAAGTGCTGGAACCCGAAAAGCGCAGTAAAATAAAAGGTCTTAATTCCGACCGCGCGGATATTTTTGTCGCAGCATTGGCGGCCGTAAAAAGCTTTTTCTCCGTCACGTCGTTTGAAAACGTTATCGTTTCGGGGGCGGGTATTCGCGAAGGTATAATGTTCAATCACGCCGTTCCTTCCACTATAGAAAAGCCTTTAAGCGACGTTCTGGGGTATTCGGCTTATACTTTAATGAGTTATTACGAAGTCAATATTCCGCATGCCGAACAGGTTTGCAACCTCTCCGTACAGCTTTATAAACAGTTAAGAGTATTGCACAAACTGCCGCGTCAGTATGTAAAAGTACTGCGCATTGCCGCGCTTTTGCACGACAGCGGCTCGCGCATTAAATTTTACGACAGATACCGCCACAGCTTTTACTTCATAATCAATTCCAATCTTTACGGCGTATCTCACCGCGACCTCGTGTTGGCGGCATTTGTCGCGCAGGGGACGCGAAAGGACGAATTTAACGTTGCCGAATGGAATAAGTACAAGGACCTTCTTAAGGAAGAAGACCTTATCGCCGTCATGCGTTTAAGCGTTATTCTGCGCATTGCCGAAAGCCTTGACCGCTCCATGACAGGGGTGGTAAAATCCCTTAACTGCGACGTTTTGGGCGATTCCGTAATTATGAAGACGGAGGTGGATGGCGACGCCTCGCTGGAAATAAAAGACGCCATGGCTGCGGGGGCGGAATTTGCGCGCGCATACAGAAAGAATCTGGAAATTTTATGATTGTCACACTGGCAAGCGCGTCTCCGAGACGGCGCGAGCTGATTAAAAAAATACCGTGGCTGGAAGTTAAAATCGTTCCTTCAGGCGCAGACGAAAACGTTTTTGCCTCCGACCCAAAGGAGTTTGTCGAAAAACTCGCGCTTAAAAAAGCGCAATGCGTTTTTGACCGTTGCGGCGGCACGGTGATAGGTGCCGATACCGTGGTGGTCGCGGGGGGCAGAATTCTCGGAAAACCCGTATCGGCGGAAGAAGCTCGCGCTTTTTTCAAACTGCTTTGCGGTATCGAGCATAGCGTCATCACGGGCATTGCAATAGTAAGCAAAGGAAAAACGGTTACGGCTTCGGAAATCACAAAAGTGGAATTTCTGCCTTACGACGACGCGATTGTTGAAAAATACATCGCAAGCGGCGCGCCTTTCGATAAGGCGGGCGGATACGGCATACAGGACGACGGAATTAAATCTATCGTCAGGAAAATAACGGGCGACATGGATAATGTCATCGGTCTTCCCGTGAAGTTACTTAAGGAAACTCTGGAGGAATTTTTCTAAATGGCGGTAATGGATATCGCAATTGAAATAGGCACTTCGTTTACGTCGATTTACCTTTCGGGTTCGGGTGTGGTGCTGAGGGAGCCTACAGTTGTAGCGTTTATCGGCGAAAACGAAAACAAAAAACTGCTTGCGGCGGGCGTAAAAGCCGTGCAGATGCAAGGCCGCGCTCCCGAAAAAACCACGGTGGTATGCCCTGTCAGCGACGGCTACATCGTTGACGCGGATGCCTGCGTCGTTTTAATGAAGGAATTTATCAAAAGGATTTTACCCACTTACGTAATATTCCCGCGCATCCGTGCGCTTCTGGCCGTTCCCACAGGGCTTACAGTGGGCGAACGTAAAGTATACGAGGATGTCTTGCGCGCCGCGGGCGTAAACGAAATAATGCTTGTCGACAACGTCATAGTTACGGCGCTCGGGTTTGATTTGCCTGTCACTTCCGCAGAGGGCGGACTTGTCGTCAACGTGGGCGGCGGAGTGACCGAAATCGCAATAATAAGTCTTTGCGGCACAATTTCGGGTTGTTCGGTTAACGTGGGCGGCAATATGATGGACAAGGCGCTTATCGATTTTCTCGTGGGCAAATACGGCCTTAAAGTGGGCGGTGCCACTGCGCGCAGAATAAAAGAGGAAATAGGCAGTCTTTATCCCAACGACATAGCGTCCATGGAGGTAAAGGGTATAAATACAAATACCATGACGCCTTCGTCGCTCAACGTTTACGCTACCGACGTTTACGAGGCGCTTTTGCCTTATTACGCGCGTATAGCCGAGGCGGTGGAGGGCATAACCAATCTTTGCCCGCCGGAGCTTGCTTCGGGCATACACGGCATGGGACTTTTCGCCGCGGGCGGCGCGTCCAGAATGCCCGGATTCGACAAGGTTCTCAAAGAAGTCCTTAATATTCCCGTAACGATAGGCGAGGACCCCGAATATACCGCGATTTCGGGTGCCGGTAAACTTCTCGGCAACAAGGAATTGCTTAACGCCATACGTGCCCAGCAGTAATTTATCTGATTTTGTTGATATTTCATTATAAAAAAGGCTTAAAACAATAGATTAATAAAAAGCTTTTATGCGTCCGACGATTGTTTTTCGTCGGATTTTTTTGTAAAGTAATTTTGCACCGCAATTTCACTTAGACCTCTTTTAAGTAAAGCTAAAAAAATATTTTCGGCATTTATAATCTCTTTTTGAATTTGAATAAATCCGTTTACGCCTCGGCAAGCTGATTTTGCTTTTTACTACCGTATATGTTGTGGATACGGGTGAGTATTTTTGTTTATGCGCGGCGGGATTTTTCCAAAAACAGTACTTTTTTTGTTTTTTTCGTCAAAATTTTCCCGTTTATAAGAGTTAAAATTGAAAGGCAGTACGCGAAAAGGAGGCACAACCAATGGCGCGATCGATAGTCGTAACTTCCGGTAAAGGCGGAGTGGGCAAGACCACTCTTACCGTAAACATGGGTAGAATTTTCGCGTCTATGGGGCTGAAAACAGTGCTTGTCGACACCGATATGGGACTTAACAATCTCGACGTTCTTACGGGCGTGGAAAACAAAGTGGTTTACGACATCGTGGACGTGATAGAAAACCGTTGTCGGGTAAAACAGGCGCTTATCGAGGATACTCAGGCTTCGGGGTTATTCGTGCTTCCGTCGGTGCACAGTTACGACAAAAGCCGTGTGGACTCTCAGTCCGTAAGGGCGGTGACGGCGTCTTTGAAAACGCGTTTCGATTACGTAATCATCGACTGTCCTGCGGGTATAGAGCTCGGGTTCCACCGCGCGGTGGCTTCCGCCGATGAGGCGCTTGTGGTTACCACGCCGCATCTGTCGGCCATACGCGATGCCGATAAGGTTATCAAGCTGATTAAAAGCTACGAAATAAAAAAGATTTCCGTCGTATTAAACCGTGTGCGCGGCGATAAAGAATACTCGGGAGAAACCATAACCGCGGCGGACGTATCGGAAATGCTGGGCGTGCCGGTTGCGGGCGTCGTACCCGAAGACGACGGAATAAATGCTTTAAGCTCTCTTTCGGAGCCTTGCAAGAAACGCAGCGACGGCTATCGCGCTACGGAACTTTTATGCCGGAACATTCATTTCGGAGGCGGAGCGATTTACGACGCGCAAAGGAAATACAGGGGATTGTTCGGCGGAATAAAACGCCGTATGCGCAAAATAGTGTGAAATTATAAAAGGAGTTTTTTATTATGCCCGCCAAATCAAACGCACCCGTAAGACAAAGATTGAAGAAAGTAGTTATGGAGGACAAAGTTTCCGCAATCGAAAATATGCTGCGCGTATTGAAGTCCGACCAGTACAAACTTCTTACAAATTATATGTATCTCAACGCGGACGACCTTAAAGTATATATCGATATTACTGAAAACGGTGATTATATACTGACGGTAAAAGCAGTGACCGACCGCCTTATCGATATCGGCCGTATGCTGGTTTAAGTCCGCGCCGTAAGTCAAAAAGACCTTTATTCTCCTTTTTTTAAGTTCAGTCGCTTCCGTCATATCGGGGCGGCTGATTTCATATAATTAAACGGAGGCGACAATGAGTAAGTACGACGGGATAGCAAAAGCAAACGTTGTGGTGGACAGCGTTAAAAAAGACAAACCGCAAGTAAAAACGCGCGGTTACTTTTTTTCGCTTTTTATAAGGATTGTATGCGCAGGCGCAATAGTGGCGCTGTTGTTTGGCGGAAAGGCGAGCGGAATGCCCGTTTTCCAAAAGGCGGAAGATTTTGTAAAAAGGGCTGTTTGTTATGACTTGTTGGGCGAGGAAGAGGAACTCGGTTACAGCGAAATTGCCGAGTATTTCGCGTCCGACGGGGAAGAAGTCTGAGCTTGAAAATCCGCGTTTCGATATTCGTCTATATTCTTGCGCTGTTAATGACGTTTTTCGGCTTTTTCGGGCAGTTTGTATCTTACTTTACCGCTGTTCTTCTGCACGAACTTGCCCACGCCCGATGCGCTTCTAAATTAGGATACGTCTTAAACGAATTCAGGCTTATGCCGTACGGAGCCGCGCTTATAGGAGAATTCGAGGACGCCGACTGGCGCGACGAATGTTTAATCGCCGCCGCGGGTCCGCTTCTTAACGTAATACTTCTTATTTTCTGCATCGCGCTTTGGTGGATAGAGCCCAAAACCTACTTTTTTACGGAAAATTTCGCTTATGCCTGTTTGTCTATCGCCGCGGTTAACCTTTTGCCCGTTTATCCGCTTGACGGCGGAAGAATTGTGCTTGCGCTTCTGTCAAGAAAGCACAATCGTGTTGCCGCATATAAAAAACTCAGGATTTGCGGATATGCAGCAGGCGTGCTTTTTGCGGCGTTATTTGCCGCTTCCTGCTTTTTCGGCGCTAATCTTTCTTACGCGTCAATGTCCGCTTTTATAATACTTTCCACCGTAATACCCGACAACAGGTGCCGTTATCAAAGGCTGTATCAGCTGTCTGTGCGCGCTAAAAAAGCAAAAAAGGGCATGCGCACGCAAAGAATACTGCTGCGTAAAGACGCGCCTTCGCGCACGCTGTTCAGGTGGCTTAATTCCAATTATTATACCGAATTTTTGGTTGTGGACGCAGATTTCCGCCCGTTGGGAATTTTTTCCGAGTGCGATTTGGAGAGACTTCCGTCCGAAGTTTACGGCGGAAGCGTGTCGGACGTAATCGCAGCATGTTCAAATCAAAAAAGCGGAAAAAACACGTAAAAATCCATAGAAAAAACGATATAAATTAACATTTATGCGCAAAAACGTTGTTTTAAGCGACAAAATATGATATAATAACCGAGTAAAATAAATTTTTGTCGGTGCAAAAGTGAAAACAGGTTTGATTTTGGTAGACGTCGAATCTTATATGTCCAGCGTTTCGCTGGTTGAAAGCGGCAAACTTAAGGAACACTACGTCGAATATAAGCAGGCGTCGAATATTACGGGCAATATTTACAAAGGAAAAGTCGTAAACGTATTGACGGGACTGCAGTCGGCGTTTGTCAATTTCGGCAGCGCGCGCAACGGTTTTCTGTCCGTTGAGGAAGCGTTGGGACATAAGACCGTATTGGGAGAGGCGGGCGTCATGCCCAAGCTTCTGGACGTAAAAGAAGGCGATTACGTCATGGTTCAGGCTACCAAGGAGGAAATCGGCACCAAGGGCGCAAGGCTGACGACGACGGTTACTCTTCCGGGAAGATACGTTATATTTCTTCCGAATCTCGATTTCGTGGGCGTTTCAAACAAGATTACCGACCCCGATATCAGGGAAAAACTTACGGAATTTCTTACTAAAATCAAGCCCGACGGAAGCGGTTTCATCGCGCGTACAGCGTGCCTCGAGGCAAAGAAAAACGAAATCACCACCGAAGTAAAAAGACTGATTCTGCAGTGGAAAAAAATTGTCGCCGTATATAACGAGGCGGAAGACATTAAAATGGTTTACAGCGACGGCGACCTTATTTTCCGCACAGTACGCGATATGCTGTCGTCAAACATAGAGGCAATCGTGTGCAACGATGCCGATACCGTGCGTTCTCTGACACAGGCGATGAAGGAACGCAACATAAAGTTTTACGATAAAGTAAGGTATTACGAAGGCCAGTACGATATGTTCGACGCCTTCAATATTCTGGGAGAGGTGGACAAACTTCTCGACCGCAGGGTAAAACTTAAAAGCGGCGTTAACCTCATATTCGACTATACGGAGGCACTTACCGTAATAGACGTCAATACGGCACAGTTCGCGCGCGGCACCAATCACGAAGAAACCGTATTTCAGGCTAATCTCGACGCGGCGAAAGAAATTGCGCGTCAGATTCGGCTGAGAAACATCGGCGGGATTATAGTAGTCGATTTTATCGATATGACGGAGGAGGAGCATAAAAACGCCGTGGTGGAGGAACTGAAAAAGGAAATGGTTTTCGACCGCACCAAAACGCGCGTAATAGGCATGTCCGGTTTGGGACTTGTGGAAATTACCCGTAAAAAGGTGGGAAGAGAGCTTAGTACAGTTCTTCTCGACAAGTGCCCTTTCTGCAACGGCGACGCCCATGCCCAGTCGGTGGACTATGTCGCGCGAAAGATTAAAGCCGGGCTGAAACGACTTTTTGCGGATAATAAATACGGTACGGCGATAGTTCACATCAACAGCGTACTTGCGGATGCCATGTTCACGGGTAAATATTTTTCGTCCGATTGCGAGACAATATGGAAAGACAAGCGTATATATATAATACCCGAAAAGGATTTTCTAAATCGCAATTTTATTATTAAAGGCAGTGAGGACGCGGCGGTAGTCGTTCCCGCTTCGGCAAGATTACTGTATTGACGGCTTGTGTGAAATTTTTAATTACGCCTTAAAAAAGTTTGTCTCAAAAAAATCATTGTGATATAATAACCAGCGTGATATAATATGATTATGACGGAAACCGAGGAAAAAACCAAAAAGCATTTTATCCGCATTAATCCCGATGCGGAAGAAAGACGCGGTTGTCTGAAGTATTTTCTGGCAGCGGCAATTTTGCTTTGCGGCGTTTATTTGTCGGAGCTGTTTCATCTGCTTGAAAATCTTTTTTTGGCTCATTCGTTTTACGGCAATTTTTCCAAAATAGTTTTCGCGGTGTCGTCGTCTTTATATATGTTGGCGTTTTTCGTGCTTTTTCACTTTGTATTAAAGAAAAAAGCGGGAATTACTCCGTTTGAAAAACACGAAACCAAATTAAGTTACAAGCGCATTGCCGTTCTTTACGTCATGACGGTTGTGCCCGTTCTGGCGGTGGGAATGGCGCTTAACTTCCAGTTCAAAATAGTTTTTGAATTGGGCGAAAAAGTTACGGGTGTCACTGTCGCGTCAAATCTCTGTATGTACGTAAACGCCGCAATGAAACTGTTTTGCGCGATTTATTTTATATTTTTAGCCGAAACGGGATTCCGCAAGCTGTTTGTCGGCGGGAAATACGTTCCTTACGGCGGAATATCGCTTCTGCTTACTTTCGGTTTGATAGAGTTTTTTGTTACTGCTTCGGCTTTTTCCTGGCTTTATCTGTTTTTGTGTCTTTATTACGGGTTGATATGGATGGTAAGCGGTCAAAGATTCTGGCTTACTTACTGCCTTGCGGTAATTCTTTACGTTTTGTAACATCATGAAAGAAAAAATACTTACATATTTCAAAACAAATTATATTCCTTATCTGTTCGCCTTTGCCGCGATTCTGATTGAACTTACTGCCGTTTTCGTTACAAGCGGTAAATTTTACATACGCAGTCCCTGGCTTTATTTTACCATACTTGCCGCGTTTACCTTTGTTCAGTTTTTTATCCCGTCAAATAAAATAAGACACGTCTATTCTTCGATAGTACTGGCGTTGTTTTTCGCGTGCGACCTTGTGTTTGTCGTAATTTACGATATGACGGGGACGATTTTCGATTTTTCCATGTTCAAGTTGCGCAGCGACGCAATGGCTATTGTGGAAAAAGTGCAGATAAACTTTGCCTTTATGGCGGTTTCAGGAATCATTTTAAGTTCCTTTATAGTATTCGGGCGTATTCCTGCGGCATTTGTGCCGAAGCCTACAATTACTTTTAAGGCTAAAATAGTCGTTCCTTGTCTGTTGTCGGCGATGATAATCGTACATTCCACTCTTGTGTTCTTCTCCGTAAAAAAAGAAGAGGATGACGTGCTTTTGCTGGGCAAACTGTACGAAAAAAACGAAAGCGTATATTCTGATAAGGGCGTAATAGGCAACTTTGCGTCGGAACTGTATCAGGGCTTGTTCAAGAAGACGAAAGCGGGCGACCTTAAGGAAATAGAGGATTTTATATATAAAAAAGTAAGCGACGATAATGTTCCGCGGTTCGGACAGGCAAAAGGATACAATGTCGTCACGATTCTCGCCGAAAGTTTCGAATGGTTTTCGTTCATGCGCGACGAGTCGGCTTTTCCTAACGGACATAAAGCGGACGAACAGATTTTAAGACAGCTTTACCCCAATCTTTACGAGTTTTACGACCACTCGGTGGCAATGACGAATTTCCACTCCCGCGAAAAGACGGATATTTCGGAAAATCTTTCCGTAGTAGGCAATTATCCGCTGGATTACTATCTCAACTACGATTATCCGCAAAACAACATTGCATACAGCTTGCCAAACGTGATGGACGATCTTTACGGCGTAAGTTCGGTTTCGTTCCATAACGGCACCAATACTTTCTATAACCGCAACGTGTACCTTCCGGGGGCGGTGGGGTTTGACTCCTTCGTGTCGTCGGAGCAAATGGCGGGCGAATTTATGACCGATTACACCGAAGTAAACGAACTTAACCTTGACAGCGAAATGATTGCCGCCTGCAAGGAGCAAATGTTCCCCACGGACAGAAGGTTTAACACCTACATCACGACCATAACGACACACGGACAGTATTCATATCGCGAAAATCTCGAAAAGTATTATGATATAATAGACAGCTACGGGATTTTGCCTTTATCCGACGAGCTGGATGCCGCATCTCAAAACGCCAATACTTTCCGTTATTACGTTGCCGCCGCAATGGAGCTTGACAGGGCGGTGGGGATGATAACCGATTACCTTGACGAAAAGGGGCTTACCGATAATACGCTGATAGTTATTTTCGGCGACCATAATACCTATTATCAATCTCTTTCCAATTATGTCAAAGATATTTACCTCAATACCGAAACCGATAAAAACGTAACCGACCTTTACCGCGTGCCGCTGATGATAAAAATAGGTAAGGGTGAGGAAAGCACTGTAACGGTAGACAAATTCACCTGTACGGCGGATATACTGCCTACAATAATGAGTTTGCTGGGAATAAGGTATTACGAAAACCTATATTACGGACACAGTGTGTTTTCGGATGAAGAAAGCGTGCTTTACTCCCGCGCCTATGACGTGTTTATAACCGATAAAATTTATTTCTCCACTCTTAACAATATCAAGTATATATCGCCCGAGGTCGATAAGACATATTATGACGGGATTGAACAGCGTTCCATCAGACTGCTGGAAAAGATTTCTTTCGTTAACCGTATTTTCGCAGGCGACTTTTTCCGCGGCGCGAAAGAGGAGCGGTTTATTATGAAGATGCGCGAAATTAACGGTTTAGTATAAAAAGAATATCTAATCAAAATGTTATAAAACGGGATGAAGGCTTTTGATGCTTTCGTCCCGTTTTTATAAAAACAAATAATAGGATATTGCGTAATGCGGCTCAGCGCCGAATTCTAAAATAAAAAATATTTTAAAAATTTTTTTCAATAATCCGCATAAAAAATTCCTCTGCTACACACTATAGAATTACAAGGAACCGATAAAGACGGTCGACGCAATAAAACGGATTTACGTTTGCGTGTTGCGCGGATTTTAAGCCGATATTATCCCTTCCTTGAAAATATAGATGCCGAAGGTTTTTTCGGCACAACAAAAAAGAGGAAGGGACTTATTTCTTTCACACATAAAGCGTTGAATCGCATTGACGGATTTTCCTTGTGAAACTTTTGTCTGGATTCTGAAGTCTTCGTGTAGTATGTCGGATTTTAAGTAACTTTCTCTTTTTTTATGTAAAATTACGCTTTACGTGTCTGACTGTTTTTCAGTAATTTTTTGTAATGGATTTATGTATTTTTAATTCGAGGAAATTACGGGCGTTTCATAAGTTCTTGTAAAACAACTGCGGCGACGGATAACCTCTTTAGTGATAAAATCACGACGTTAAAAAAGTCAAAACAAAAACCGCAACGGTTTTTCCGTCGCGGTTTTTTTCGTTATAAATAAGCGTTTTGGGCTGAATTACTATCAATACATTCCGCCCATTCCGCCGCCCATTCCGCCTGCAGGAGCTGCGGGCTCGGGTTCGGGAATATCGGCAACCACGCTCTCGGTGGTAAGCAGGGTGGAAGCAACCGATGCGGCGTTCTGAAGCGCGGAACGCGTGACTTTGGTAGGATCGATTATTCCGCGTTCGACCATGTCGCCGTATTCGTTCTTCAGTGCGTCGTAGCCGTAGCAGGACGACTTCTTGGAATTGAGAATGTTGTTGACGATAATGGAGCCGTCAATGCCTGCGTTAAGTGCGATTTGTCTTACAGGCTCCTCAAGAGCTTTAAGCACAATCTCGGCGCCCGTCTTTTCATCGCCGGAAAGCGACTTGACAAGTTTCTTGATAGAGGGGATTGCGGTCAGCAACGCGACTCCGCCGCCGGGAACTATACCTTCTTCGACGGCAGCACGGGTAGCGGCAAGCGCGTCCTCTATACGCAGTTTCTTTTCTTTCATTTCAACTTCGGTTGCGGCGCCGACGTTTACGACGGCAACTCCGCCCGAAAGCTTGGCAAGACGTTCGGCAAGTTTTTCCTTATCGTATTCGGAAGTGGTGACCTCCATCTGTGCGCGGATGGACTTGATTCTCGCCTTGATGTCTTCGCCGTTGCCTGCGCCTTCCACGATGGTGGTGTTGTCTTTATCGACCTTAACCTGTTTTGCTTTACCCAGCATGTCGACGGTAACTTCCTTAAGCTCCAGACCGGTTTCTTCGCTGATGACGGTGCCGCCGGTAAGAACGGCGATATCCTTAAGCATTTCTTTTCTTCTGTCACCGAATCCGGGTGCTTTTACGGCGACGCAGTTAAAGGTGCCGCGAAGCTTGTTGACCACAAGGGTGGCAAGGGGTTCGCTTTCGATGTCGTCGGCGATGATAAGCAGTTTTGCGCCCTGGTTGACGATTTGTTCAAGGATGGGCAGTATTTCCTGAATGTTGCTTATCTTCTTATCGGTAATAAGGATAAGGGGATTGTCAAGCACCGCTTCCATTTTGTCGGGATTGGTCACCATGTAAGCGGAGGCGTATCCGCGGTCGAACTGCATGCCTTCCACAATGGTAAGATTTGTTTCCATGGTCTTGGACTCTTCTACGGTGATAACGCCGTCTTTGCCCACTTTTTCCATGGCGTCGGCAATAAGCTCGCCTACTTTTTCGTCGCCTGCGGAGTTGGCGGCAACGTGCATGATGCTGGTTTTGGAATCGATAACTTTGCTGATGGACTTAAGATGCGCTACGGCAGCTTCGGTAGCGGCGGCAATGCCCTTTTTGACGATGATGGGGTTTGCGCCCGCTGCAACGTTTTTAAGTCCCTCGCGAATGATGGCCTGCGCCAGGACGCAAGCAGTGGTGGTGCCGTCGCCGGCAACGTCGTTGGTCTTTGTGGAAACTTCTTTTATAAGCTGAGCGCCCATGTTTTCGAAAGCGTCTTCAAGCTCTATTTCCTTGGCGATGGTAACGCCGTCGTTGGTAATAAGCGGCGCGCCGTATTTCTTGCCGAGGACTACGTTTCTGCCCTTGGGGCCAAGTGTGATTTTAACCGTATTTGCAAGGGTGTTAACGCCTTTTTCCAATGCCTTTCTTGCTTCTTCACCCGTTTTAATCTGTTTAGCCATAATAATTTATAACCTCCCTGTATGATTACTCGACGACGGCGAGAATGTCGCTCTGGCGCAGGATGGTGACTTCTTTTCCGTCAACTTTGAATTCGCTTCCCGCGTACTTGCTGCACAAAACTTTGTCGCCTACTTTAACTTCCATTTTAACTTCTTTGCCGTCCACGAATCCGCCGGGGCCAACGGCAATGATTTTGGCCATCTGCGGCTTCTCCTGATCTTTGGCAAGCAGTACGATACCGCTTGCGGTCTTTTCTTCCGCGTCGATCGGCTCGATAACCACTCTGTCAAACAAAGGTCTGATGTTCATAAAAATACCTCCGTATTTGTTTTTGCGATAAATTAGCCTGTTCGGTTCAAGGTTATATTAAGGATTTTTTGCTCCTTTTTATTAAAACCTTTCCTTATCAGGCTATAATATGATATATCACTTTTATTTTTTTTGCAAGCAAATTACGCGAGTTTTTAAAAAAAATTATCAAACTACTTAATAGAGTGCTAACACTTGAAGCTTTTAATTGCAAACGTCCTGAAAAGTATAAAAAGCACTCGACAATTTGCGTTTATTGTGTTAAAATTATATCGATAAAAAAATTTTTGTTCGGGTAAAGAAAAATGGACGCAATGAAAAACACCAAATGGGACGAAAGGTTTTTGAAAATGGCGGAGGAGGTTGCAACCTGGTCGAGCTGTTTTCAGGAAAACCGACAGGTCGGCGCGGTCATAGCCAAAAACAAACGCATACTTACCACAGGGTATAACGGCGCCAGCGCGGGCATAATGAGCTGTAAGGAAAGGGGAGAATGTCTGAGAAGAAAGCTGAATATCCCAAGCGGAACCCGTCACGAGGTGTGTTACGCCACCCATGCCGAACAAAACGCAATAATTCAGGCGGCGAAAATGGGCATAAGCATTGACGGCGCAACGCTTTACTGTACGCATCAGCCTTGCGTTATATGCAGTAAAATGATAATAAACAGCGGTATTGTGCGTATAGTCTACCGCAACGGATATCCCGACGACTTTTCTTTGCAGCTTCTCAGGGAAGCAGGCGTGGAAATAGAGCAGCTTTAAAACCGTAAAACCGCGGTCGGAAGTTTTATATTAACAACCGTCTTCGTTTACGAAGGATATCGTTTTAACCGATAAAAAGCAATTTCAGTATTTTGATATCGCGTATAGGAAGAGCATTACAGTAAAAAACCGTCTTTCACTTGCGGACAAGACGGTTTTTGTTTTTTCGGTTTAAAAAGCACCCAATGTCAGCGCAATCATGAATGCCGTATATCCGACGTAAATTGCCGTCATCGTTATGCCTTGCGCGCGGTACGTCCTGCCTTTTATAAGTATGGGAATTATCAGTACGGATGCTGCAGCCATTGCAAGCCCCACGGATAAAAGCAAAGGCAAAAAGTCGCCTGCCGCCACGGTAAGCCCGCCCGCGATAAGACCGCTGCCGCCCGTAATAAGCGTAGCGTTAAGAATGTTTGCACCCAGAATGTTTCCGACGGAAAGCTCGACGTTGTTCTTTTTTAACGAAGTCAGCGCCGTAATAAGTTCGGGCAGGCTGGTGCCCAGCGCAACCACGGTAAGACTTATTATCTGTTCGGAAATGCTCAGCTTTGCCGCAGCCGCGCTTACGGTGTCGATTAAAAGATTTGCCCCTACGGCTATACCCGCCGCTCCCGCTATAAACAGGAATATCATTATTGCGGGCTTTTGCTTTTTTTCTTCGGCTTCGCAAGAGCTGTCTTTTCGTTCGGATTCGTCCAAGGCGGGATGCTCTTTCATTTTCCGCATTGCGTCGACGACGTTTATTATCATAAATACAAGGAAAATACCTATAAGTACGGCGTTTTCGACAATACCTATGTTTTTGTCGAAAGCAAACAAAAACAGCATAATGCTTGACAGCGCGAATATTATGAATTTCGGTAAGAATTCGCGCTTGTCCACCGCCGCCGTTTTAAACGCAAGCGTAAGGCCGAGTATAAGGGCAAGATTACAGAAAATACTGCCTGCGGCATTACCCGCCGCCATGGTGGTGCGCCCCTGTGCCGCAGCCGTGAAAGATACGAAAATTTCAGGCAAAGTAGTGCCTATGCTGACTACGGTAGCGCCTATAATCATTTTGGGTATACGCGTTATTTTGGCAAGCCAGACAGCGGAATCGACGAAAAAATCGCCGCCGAATATAATCAGTACAAAACCTGCCGCAATGCCCGCAAGTAAAAGAAACCACGATGAATGAGAAGTAAAAAAATCGAACACTTTGTCTGTCCATCCTTTTTGCGAGTTTTTTTTGTCGGACAAGCCGAACCGATACTATATTTTTATTGACAATATGCCGATATTATACGCAAACAAGCAAAAATTTGCAAGGAAAAGACGGATTCTGATTTTAAAATCGCGTCCCGACGAAAGGCGGAAAGAATAGTGTTCCCGATTTAAGGCCGCAATAAAATCGCCAAAATAATTGACTTAGAAGAAAGCGTAATATATAATAAGTCAAAAGTGCGACCCTAAAGTAAGTCAAAAGACATTTATTAAAGGGAAAATGCCCGAAGAGGTGAAATAATTTTTATGCTTTGCGACGCTTGTAAGAAAAACGAAGCCACTTATCACACAATAAGACAATATAACGGCATAAAGACGGAAACGCATCTTTGCGCCGAGTGCAGAAGGAAATTCGTAACCGGCGGTAAAAGCGATTTTGCAAACGCCTTTTTCTCTGATTTTTCTTCGGTCTTCAGTAACGCCAAAAAAACGCGCGTGTGCGCCGAGTGCGGCACCACCGAGGAAGAATTTTTGAATACGGGTTACGTGGGGTGCGAAAACTGCTACAAGGAATTTGCAAACCTCATACTGCCTCGCGTTTCGCAGATGCAGCAGGGACTTGTTCACGTCGGTAAAATGCCCGCAGTCGCCGCCGCCACCGCTGAGGGCGAGTACGCCCGTCTTAAGGCGGAACTTAAAAAAGCCGTGGACGCTGAGGATTACGAGCGCGCCGCAAAAATCAATCTCAAACTGAAAAAAATAAAAAACGACGCGCAAAACATATAAGGAGGGGCATTTACGTGACGGAAAACATGAAAGATTCGGTAATAAGCACTCGCGTAAGACTTGCCCGTAACCTTAAAGGCATACCTTTCCCTTCCAAAATGGGCGCGGGGCAGGCAAACGTAGTCGCCGGTAAAGTATACGAAGCGCTCGGGAAAGGCTATAAACTGTACAATATCGCACGGCTGAACGAGTCGGAAGCTGGCGCGCTTGTGGAAAAGCATCTTATTTCAAAAGAGTTGGTTTCTTCCTGCCCGTTCGGCAGCGTCATAGTGGGCGACGACGAAACTTTAAGCGTAATGCTCAACGAAGAAGACCACGTGCGCGAGCAGGTAATTTTAAGCGGGCTGAAGCTTGATGAAGCGTACAGGCTCGTGGACGGACTTGACGACCGCATCGGGGAAAACGCAAGTTTTGCGTTCAGCGAAAGACTGGGATATCTTACGGCTTGTCCCACAAACCTCGGTACGGGTATGCGCGCGTCGGTCATGATGTTTCTGCCCGCGCTTACGATTACCGATACGCTTATGCAAAGCGTAAACGCATTGGGTATGCTTAACATTGCATTAAGAGGCGTCTACGGTGAGGGCAGTGACGCAGCGGGATTTATTTATCAGGTTTCCAATCGCAGGACGCTTGGACTTACGGAAAACGACATACTCGGACTTGTCCGCACTGCCGTAAATCATCTTTCCGAGGCGGAGGAACGCGCGCGGGAGTTTCTTATCGCCACACGCGAAATTTCCGTCAAGGACGAAATCATGCGCGCATACGGAATTGCGGCAAACGCGTACCGACTTACCAATCAGGAACTTATCCGCTATTGCGCATTTATAAAATTGGGCGCGTATTACAAGCTTATACCCGTAAAAAGGGTTTTCGCGCTGGACGCGCTTATGACTTCGATGCAGCCCTATAACCTTATAAGCGCGGCGGACAGACCGCTTAATACCCCCGAGGACCGCGACGTATACCGTGCCGAATGCGTGCGCGAAGCGCTTAAGGAAATCGTGGGTTGATTTTACGTTAACGGTAATCCCGGGAAAAACGCATAAAGTCGGCTTAAACGAAAAAAAGCAAAACGAAAGGAATCGTTTTCGCGGCAGGATTAAAAAAACAAGAAGGACGATAAAACGGTAAAATTTCCGTAGTATCTTATAAAAGTGATATTAAACTTAATAAACTCAGTTGCCCGCAGGCTGAAAAACTTTAATAGTTTTTGTGCCGCGCGGGGGAAACTTTTTTAAGGAGAACATTTGCCATGAAATACGCAGTTACCGAAAATTTGGATCGCGTGCTTAAAGACGCAAGGGCTGCTGCAAGAAATTACGCCAATCCCGAAATCGGGACGGAACATATTTTATACGGACTTATAAAAAACACCGAGTGCACTGCGGGAAAACTGTTAAAGGAGCGAGGCGTGGATTTGTCTTTCGCTGACGAATTGTTTTCCGAGTCCATGCACGTCATGCTTATGGGGGAGGCGGACTACACGGGCAGGGTTAAAGCCATGTTTCAGACGGCATTCCGTCTTTGCCAGAGCCTTGGAAGAACCGCCGTGGGAACCGAACATTTTCTTTACTGTATGCTGCTGGACCAGGGAAGTCTTGCTTCGGGAATATTGCGCGATTATTTTAAGATAAACATTCCCGAACTCATGGAAAGACTTAAAGCCATACTTTCCGCCGGCGCGGAAGAGGGCGGCGAAAGCGGCGAAAGCGCATCGGGCGGGGACCTTCCCGGTCAGCTTGCCGACATGGGCGTGGACATCACAAAGCGTGCCCGCGAGCATAAAATCGACCCCATAATAGGCAGAAAAGAGGAAATCGAGCGCATAATTCAGATACTGTGCCGTAAGACGAAAAACAATCCCGTATTGATAGGCGAGCCGGGCGTTGGCAAAAGCGCCGTGGTGGAGGGGCTTGCAAAAGCCATAGTCGAAGGCAACGTGCCGGAGCTGCTTAAGGACAAGATAATCTTTTCCATGGACATAGGCAGTCTTGTTGCGGGAACCAAGTATCGCGGAGCGCTTGAGGAAAAGCTTAAAAACGCAATAGATTTAATCCGCGACAGCGGCAACATAATCGTTTTCATAGACGAACTGCATACTCTTGCGCAGGCGGGCTCCAAAGAAGGGGAGGTTTCTCCCGCGGATATACTCAAACCTTATCTTGCCCGCGGCGAACTTCAGACCATAGGCGCGACCACTACGGAGGAATACCGTAAATTCATCGAAAAGGACAAGGCTCTGGAAAGACGCTTTCAGCCCATAACGGTAAATCCCCCCACGGTGGAAGAAACTATTGAAATACTTAAAGGGCTTAAGGAAAATTACGAGACTTTTCACAAAGTAAAGTTGTCCGACGCGGCAATCGAGGCGGCGGCAAAACTCAGCGACCGTTATATTACCGACAGGTTTCTTCCCGACAAAGCGATAGACCTTATCGACGAGGCGATGAGCCGCGCAAAAGTAAGCGGAAATACCGTGCCGGATTCCCAAAAGGATATGGAGGCGGAGCTTAAATCGCTTGAGCAGAAAAAGGTGGACGCCGTAAGAAGAGAAGAATACGAGCTCGCCGACGAATACAAGCGCCGCTGCATGGAACTGAGAAAGAAAATAGACGAAAACAAACTTAACTGGTACCGCTCGGCCGAGCACGATTCATGCGTAATCGGGCCCGAACAGATTGCGGAAATAGTGTCGAAATGGACCAAAATTCCCGTTACAAGGCTGTCGGAAAGCGAATCTCAGCGCCTTATGCACCTTGAAGAAATACTGCATAAGCGCGTGATAGGACAGGAGCAGGCCGTAAACGCCGTTTCAAAAGCGATACGCCGCGCCCGCGCGGGACTCAAAGACCCGTCGCGTCCCATAGGCAGCTTTTTGTTCCTCGGTCCCACGGGCGTAGGCAAAACCGAACTTACAAAAGCGCTGTCGGAGGCAATGTTCGACGACGAAAACGCTGTTATCCGCATCGATATGTCGGAATATATGGAGTCCCATTCCGTATCCAAGCTTATCGGCGCGCCTCCCGGGTATGTCGGATTCGACGACGGCGGTATTCTTACGGAGGCGGTAAGGCGCAAACCCTATTCGGTCGTACTGTTCGACGAAATCGAAAAAGCCCACCCCGACATATACAATATACTGCTTCAGATGCTGGACGACGGCAGGGTCACGGACTCTCAGGGCCGCACGGTAAGCTTTAAAAACACTATCATAATAATGACCAGCAACGTGGGCGTGGCGGAACTTAAAGCCGCGCCGCGAGCTTTGGGCTTTTCGGTAAATTCGGGCGAAGTAAACGCCGACGACAAACGTACCGAGGAAATCCTTACGGCGGCGCTGAAGCGTCACTTTAAGCCCGAATTTCTCAACCGCATCGACGTCGTTTGTTTCTTCCATTCGCTGAAGAGAGAGGACATCGGAAGAATTGCGGGCATTATGCTGGACAGATTCGAAAAAACGCTGTCGGAGCGCGGCATAACTTTGGATATTACGCCCAAGGCCCTTGACTATATCGTAAACAAAGGCTACGACATAGAATACGGCGCGCGTCCGCTGAGAAGAGTTATAGAGCAGAACATAGAGGATAATATTGCGGAAGGACTGATTTCGGGAAAGATTCGCGAAAATTCCGCCGTTCGCGTGGATATAGAAAACGGCGAAATAAAAATAAATTAAAAAAACCTATTTACTTTAAGGCGAAACTGTGTTATAATTTTTACAGGATAAGGTAATTATCCGCAATACTCAATATGCAAGGGGGCAAAATCATGAAAATTGAATTTCTGTGTAAAAACTACAACGCAAGCGACAAGCTTAAAGACATCGTCACACGCAAAGTCGACAAACTCGACAAGTTTTTCGAAGAGGACACCAAGGCGAGAGTTTTGCTTAAAAAGTCCAAGGACGTCGAAACGCTTGAGATTACGATTTCCGTCAGCGGCGGCATTGTCCGTGCCGAAGTAGCGGGCGGCAATATGTATGAAAACATCGACCTTGCTATCCCCAAGCTGGAAAAACAGATTATCCGTCACCACGATAAAATCAAGTCCAAAAAGTTTAAGATTAAGGAACTCGATTATGCCATGCCCGTCGTGGAAGAAGCGGTTAAGGAGCCGGAGAAGAAAGTCGTACGTTCCAAATCTTATGTTCTCGTGCCCATGACGGTGGAGGACGCCATCGAGGAAATGGAACTCGTCGGTCACGACTTTTATGTGTTCGCCAATAAATCCACGGGTAACGTTAACGTTCTTTACGCGCGTAACGACGGGGATTACGGTCTTATCGAAGCGGTAAGATAATTTATCTTAAATAAATAATTCAGGTAAGGGGCGTGCGGTTTATTCCGTCGCCCCCGAATTATGAAAAAAATACATTTACATAAGGAGATATATATGAACCTTAAATTCGATTACAACAACATGATGACCGACGCCATCGGCGACAAGGGCGTTTGCGCCTGCGTATTCGAAAAGGAAGCAGACAGCATCGCAAAGGCTTATAAAGCCGTCATGGACAATCGCGGCAAAGGTTGGCAGGAGTGGTGCGATTTGCCTTTCGTCAAGGACGATTATCTCGACGAAATGATTTCCTACTGCGGCGAAATCGGTAAAAAAGCTGACAGTTTTGTACTGTTCGGCATCGGCGGCAGCGCACTCGGCCCCCTTTCGGTCGCTTCCGCGCTTTTGCATCTTCACCATAACGAGCTTCCCAAAGAAAAACGCAAAGCTCCCAAACTGTACGTCGAGGACAACGTGGACCCCGAGCGCATGAAGGCGCTTTTAGACGTAATCGACCTTAAAACGACTTATTTCAACGTGGTTACCAAAAGCGGCGAAACCAGCGAAACCTTAAGCCAGTTCCTCATTCTTTACTCGCTTCTCAAAAAAGAACTGGGGAAAGAAGAGGCTAAAAAACATATCATAGTCACCACCACCATAGGCAAGGGCGCGCTTTATAACGTCGCGGCAAAAGAAGGATTTAAGATTTACGGCGTGGGCGCGGGCGTCGGCGGCAGATTTTCGGTGCTTTGCCCCGTAGGCCTTGTTCCTTTTGCCGTTCTCGGCCTTGACATAAAGGCTATGCTTAAGGGTGCGGCGGAATTAAGCAAAGTAAGCGAAGAAAGCGACGTAAGGAAAAACCCCGCGCTTCTTTCCGCATTCCTCCAGTATGAATATATGAAAAAAGGCTGCAACATAAGCGTGCTTATGCCTTACGCGGACAGCCTTAAGTTTATGGCGGACTTTTACTGCCAGCTTTGGGCGGAGTCCTTGGGTAAAGCCGTTGACCTCGACGGCAAGACCGTAAACGCCGGACAAACCCCCGCAAAAGCATTGGGCGTTACCGACCAGCACAGCCAGGTTCAGCTTTATACCGAGGGACCTTTCGATAAGGTCGTTACTTTCCTTGCGGTGGAGAAGTACCGCGACAAGGTGGTTATTGCCGACGACAAGGAAGTGGATATGTGCGACTTCCTTAAGGGCCACACTCTTAACGAACTTATTAACGCCGAAAGAAAGGCTACCGAATTTGCGCTTAAAAAGGCTCAAAGGGCCAACTTTACCGTCACTTTGCCTGAAGTCAACGAGGAAACGATTGGCGAGCTTTTAATGTATTTCATGTACGAAACCGCATTTGCAGGCGCGCTTCTCAACATCGACACGTTTAACCAGCCGGGCGTGGAGGAGGGCAAAAAAGCCACCTTTGCATTGTTCGGAAGAAAGGGTTACGAAGCTAAAATGGAGGAGATTAACGCCTCCCCCAAGAAAGCGGAATACACAATCGGCTAAATCAGATTTATCAAAAGACCCGTGCTTATGCTGCGCGGGTCTTTGTTTTGGTTATAATTTTTGCATTACGGAAAAATCGGAAAACGCGTGAGTTTTAAACATAAAGTCGGCTGAATTTAAGTTTAAAAGAATTTTATCCGACACTTTTGGTAAAAATTTACTGTTTTTTGCTTGTTATTTGTTTGCTCTTGTGCTACAATTTTCAAGGATTTTTATTTAGCTAAAAAAGGAGTCCAAATGAAACTGGGTATAAGCACGGCTTGTTTTTATCTTAGGGAACACGTCGAGGCGACTTTCGAAATTTTACATTCCATGGGCGTTGACACGACGGAAGTGTTTCTCAACACCTTTTCGGAATACGAAAAAAGCTTTGTCGAGGCGCTTAAGGAACGCAAAGGCGACATAAGGGTTCATTCTCTTCATGCCCACGGCACTTGTTTCGAGCCCGAGCTTTTCAGCGGCTACGAGCGCATACGTAACGACGCGGAGCAGATTTTCCGCAGAGTTTGCTATGCGGGGTTTGTGCTTGGCGCAAAGTATCTCACTTTTCACGGACCTTTTGTTAAGCCGCGCCGCACGCTTAACATTGATTTTTCTAAATTCGGCGAGCGGCTTAATCAGCTTTGCGATATAGCGGAAAGCTACGGCATGCAGATAGCTTACGAAAACGTCAACTGGGCTTATTGCAACACTCCCGAGTTTTTTAAGAATCTGAAACAGTATTGCCCTAAGCTTAAAGCCACGCTCGACATAAAGCAGGCGTTTTATAGCGATGTCGACCCATATAAATTTCTCGACGTTATGGAAGACAGGCTTGCTACCGTCCACGTTTGCGATATGGACAGTAAAATGAATCCCGTGCTCCCGCTTTCTGGTAAATTCAACTTCGAAAAACTGTTTCGCGAACTTAACGAACGTACGCCCGATGTCGCCGTAATGCTTGAAGTGTACAAGGAATGTTACCGCGATTACGACGAGCTTAAAACGTGTTACATTAAGCTTAACGAAATATTGAATAAAGTGCTTGGATAAATTGTTGCGGATTTCCGGATTAAAAGTATTTCCGCTTTTTGGCGGCTAATTAAATTTATCCGTAAAATATTCTTTGGTAAACAATTTGCAGAAAAAAACAACCCGAAAAAAGGGTTGTTTTTTTTGCTTTTTCTTAAAAAAGTTTTGCCGATAATTATTGTTCAAACAACCTTTAAGGCTTTGACAAAGCTTTTGTTTAAGTACCGTATTCCTTTATATCGAAACTTTTTTTGATCAGATTTTTAAGATGCTCGCCGTTGTCAAACACCTTCAAAGCGATAAACTGCACAAGAGCATTTCCGATAGCGGTTGCCTCAACGGGACCCGCGCTTACTTTTATTTTGCAGACGGAAGATATCATCTCGCAAAGATATTCCGCTTTGCAGCCGCCGCCCACGACGTAAAGAGTATCGTATTTTTTATCGGTAACGGAGGAGAGGGCGCTTATTACGTCGCGGTATCTTACGCAAAGAGACTCGTACACGCATCGCGCGATTTCTCCCATGGTTCGGGGTGCGTCGCCGTATTTTTTGACGCAGTAATATTTTATGCGCTCAGGCATATTGTCGGGTTTGAGAAAAGCGTCGTCGTCCACGTCGATAATGAATTCGTTGCGACTGATTTTCTTTGCTTCGTCTACGATTTGAGAAAAACTTACGTCGCGGCTTTTTTTCCACTCTCTTCGGCACTCGTTGATTATCCAAAGCCCCATTATGTTTTTAAGATATCTCGTGACGCCGCCGTAACCCGTTTCGTTGGTAAAGTTGGCGGCCATGCTTTCTTCCGACAAAATAGGATTGTCGGATAAAGTCCCTAACAGCGACCATGTTCCGCACGAGAGGTAAAGGGGATGACCATTTGCGGGAACGGAGAATATCGCCGAAGCGGTGTCGTGACAGCATACCGCGATAACGGGTACGGAATTAATGCCCAACTTTTTACAAATGTCGTCTTTAAGCATCCCGTATTCGCTTCCGCTGTCGATGATGTCCGGAAAAAGCGAGCGTTTAAATCCAAGCGCGTCGATAATTACTTCGCTCCAGTCTTTTGTTGCTGCGTCAGTCAGCTGAGTGGTGGAGGCGATGGTCCTTTCGGCGTGCATTTTGCCCGTAAGGAAATAAGCCATAAGGTCGGGTATAAGTAAAAGCTTGTCGGCGCGGTCATAAAGTTCGGGTTTATACTTTTTGACGTAATACAGCTGAAAAATAGTATTAAACGGCATGATTTGTATGCCTGTTTCGCCATAAAGCCTGTTTTTTGGCAAAATCGAGAATACTTCGTCAGGCATAGTATCGGTTCTGGAGTCTCTGTAATGCACGGGATTTTCGATTAGAACGCCGTTTTTATCAAGCAAACCGAAGTCTACGCCCCAGGTGTCTATGCCTATACTGTCAAACCCTCCGTCCGCAACTGCCTTTTCCATACCGATAAAAAGTTCGTTCATCAGGGCGGGAAAGTCCCAGTAAAGCGTGCCGTCTTGTCTATAAGGCACGTTGTCGAATCGGTGCAGTTCTTTGGCGCAAATAATTTTTCCGTCGTAGGAAAACATTATTGCACGCCCCGACGACGCGCCGAAATCGAAAGAGAGTACTCTTTTCATTTATTCACCTTTATATCAGGAAAATTTTTTGTAGCCGGGATGGCGGCCGGTAAACTTGAACTTGCGTCTAAGCTCAAGGCAGCCTTCGATTTGTTCGCGGCTGAGTTCCTTTTCTCCGCCCAGCTGGCGCGCAACCAGCGAGGTTTTTGCAAACAGCTCAAGACATTCCATGCGGTAATAGGCGGTGATAAGGTCGGCGCCCACGGCTATGGCTCCGTGGTTTTCAAGCAGTATTACGTCGTGTTCGGGAAGATATTCCGCAACCGAATCGGGGACTTCCTGTGTGGACGGTGTGCCGTACTTTGCGATAGGCACGCTTCCCAAAGATATAATCGCTTCGGGCATCGTGTATTTGTCAAGAGGAATATGGGCTATTGCAAAACCCGTTGCGGTGGGCGGATGCGCGTGTATTACCGCGTTTACGTCGTCGCGCTCCTTATAGCAGCGAAGATGCATGGGAAGTTCGGAAGAGGGGCGGTACTTTGTATTGCCGTCAAGTACCTTTCCTTCACCGTCAACTTCGATTATCATTTCGGGGACGAGAAAAGATTTGCTTATTCCCGTGGGAGTTGCGAGAAATCTGTTTTCTCCGATTTTAACCGAAATGTTTCCGTCGTTAGCTGCAACCCATCCCAACTGCCATACGCGGTGTCCGATTTCGCAGATTTGCTTTTTATGCTCTTCGATAGTCATGGCTGTATTTTCTCCTTTATCATTTTAATTTCTTTAATAATTAATAACTTATTTTATTTGTTTTACGGCTTGCCGCAGAAATAAATTGTTCCAAGCCCATATTGCTATTGCGAGTTGTTTCAGACTTTTCGTCAGATTCTTTTCGACAGTACGTCTTTTTCGTAATTCTTTACTTCGTCTATCCAGTCTATGCCGCAAAGCACGCCTTTTGTCAGGCACAGATAGTCCCATACCGCCGAAGAAGGTAACGCTTTCGCCTCTTCGGATACGGCAAGTCTCAGCCCGTAATCTCCGGCTTGTTCCGCCTGTTTGATTTTGTCGGTCGGCTCAAGCAAAGCGGTAAGCAAAGCCCTGTCCGCGTTTCTGAGTCCCACCGCCCAAGCAAAAATTCTGTTGATGCTTGCGTCGAAGTAGTCAAGACCGATGTGCAGTTTTTTAAGCATATTCGCCCGCTTTGCCTCCGTCATGATGGAAGTAAGCGTATCGTCGTACTTGACCACATGGTCGCTGTCCCATCTAACGCCGCGGGAAATATGCAATAAAATGTCGTCCACAAAGTCGTTAAGCGCGGAAAATTTGTCCGCAATGCTTTCGGTGGGGTGGTAGTGTCCGCTGTCAAGACAAATGCCCAGATTGTTTTTCAGCGCGTAAGCAAGGTAGTAATCGTAGGAGCCCACAACGAAACACTCTGTGCCTATTCCGAAAAGCTTTCCCTCAAGAGTGTCCACAAGGTATTTTTTGTCGTACTTTTTCTCGAAAATACGGTCAAGGCTTTCGGTAAGCAGCCTTCTGAAATACAACCTGTCGGCAGGGTCGTCCTTAAGTCCGTCGGGTATCCACAGATTGCATACGCACGTTTCGCCCAAAGCTTTTCCCAGCCCGTAAGCAATCTCGCGCGAAGACTGTCCGTGACGCACCCAGAAATCCCTTACTTCTTTTTTGGGACTTGCAAGGCTCATGCCGTTGTCCATCATTTCATGCGCGAAAAAGGAGGGATTGTAATCAAGTCCGACCTTGTTTTTCTTCGCCCAGTCTATCCAGCCGGAAAATGCGGCTACGTCCAGATTGTCGCGGCTTTTTTTAGTGTTCTCCGCGTAAACGGAGTGAATGTTGAGTTTATGGCTTGAGGGCGAAAGCGAAAATACTTTTTCGATATCCGCTCTCAGTTCCGCCGCGTTTCTTGCGGCATACGGGTAGTTACCCGTGACTACGTTTTCGGATTTTACGGTGGTTTCCTCGAATCCGCGTATATCGTCCCCTTGCCAGCAGTGCAGGGAAATTTTTATTTCCGAAAATTCTTTCAAAGCTTTTTCGGTATCTACGCCTAAAGAGGCGTATTCTTCTTTTGCGCGCTCGTAATTTTTAAGAATTTTGCTTTCGTCCATTTTTAACCTCCGTAAAATCGTTTTGCCGATTTTATTCCTATACATTATAACACTATTTTTTTTAATATTTTACATTTAAATTAAAATTTATAAATTGACAAATTTCTACCAATGTAATATACTCAAATAAACATAATTGAACACCAGGAGAGTTAATTTCATGTTTCCCGTAGAAAGAAGAAAAGCCATATTGGATTTATTGGACAAACATTCTTCCGTTTCAGTGGAGGAACTTTCCAAAACTCTGTACACGGGCGAGGCTACCATAAGACGCGACCTCGACAAAATGGCGCGGGAAGGAGTCATAACGCGCACGCACGGGGGCGCGGTAAGGCTGCAAAGCGAAAACATAGATTATCCCTACGCTTTCCGTGAAAGCGAAAACGCGCGTGTAAAGGACGAACTTGCCGTCTGCGCCGCGGAGCTTGTAAACGACGGACAGACCATGTTTCTGGACGGTTCTTCCACCGTAATAAGGCTTATCGGCAAAATAGCCTTTAAAAAACGGCTTAAAATAATTACCAACGGCGTCAAAACGGCTTTCGAGCTGTCGCAGGCGGGGCTGGATACCGTATGCACGGGCGGGTCGCTGTCAGTTGCGTCCGCTTCGCTTACGGGAATCGAAACGGTAAAATGCGTAAACAAATACAATGTGGATTTGTTTTTTCTGTCCTGCAGGGCACTGTCGATTGAACGCGGCATATCGGAAAGCTCCGAAGAGGTGGCTGAAGTAAAGGCGGCAATGGCGGAACGCAGCAGGAAAAACGTGCTTCTTGTGGACTCGGCAAAATTCGATAAAACGGCTTTCTGCACGCTGGACATAATGAAAAAAATCAACTATGTGATAACAGATAAGATGATAGACGGAAAGTGGAAGGAGTTTTTCGATTCTTACGGAATAAAATCACTTACCGTGTAAAGCGCGGGCGAAAGCTGTGCTTAAACTGTTTTCGCGCAATTCGCTTTACTAAAAACGAGCAAAGAGTTATACTATTTAAGTCAATCGTCATTAAACAAGTCTGACGGTAATGAGGTATTTATGAAAGACGGTTTTGTAAAAGTCGCCGCTTTGACGTCCGAAATTAAAGTCGCGGACTGCGATTTCAACGCTTCAGCGATTATTTCGCTTCTTTCCGAGGCGGAAAAAGAGAAAGTTGCCCTTGCGGTGTTTCCCGAGCTTTGTATCACGGGCTACACGGCGGGCGACCTTTTTTACAGCGACACGCTTATCGGCGGCGCAGAAAAAGCGCTTAAAAAAATCGCGGATTATTCACGCGGTAAAAAGGCTTTGGTGTTTGTTGGTTTACCCGTAAGAAAAGATGGCGCTTTATACAACTGCGCGGTTGCTCTTTCGGACGGCAAAATATTGGGCGCAGTCCCCAAAACCCATCTTCCCGCATATAACGAGTTTTACGAAAAACGCTGGTTTGCGTCCGGCTCAGACATCGCGGGAGAGGTCGTGTTATGCGGACAGACGGTTCCGTTCGGCACGGACCTTGTGTTCCGCGCGGAAAACAAACGCGCCTTTTCCGTATCCGCCGAAATCTGCGAAGATTTGTGGGTAGGCAATCCTCCGTCCGTTAACCATGCATTCGGCGGCGCAAACATAATAGTCAATCTTTCCGCATCCGACGAAACAGTGGGAAAAGCCGAATACCGCCGCGCGTTGGTGGCTATGCAAAGCACCAAACTCGTATGCGGCTACGTTTATGCCGATGCGGGCGAGGGTGAATCAACTACGGATATGGTATTTTCCGGCCATAATATAGTGTCCGAAAACGGAAAAATTCTCAAAGAAAGCGATTTGTTCAAAAACGGAATGATTTCTTCGGAAATAGACGTGGATTTTCTTCAGTTCGAGCGCAGTAAAATCGTAAGAGCCGAAGCCGTACGCCCTTTGCGTGAAGTTGCTTTCACCGCAGTGGGCGGCAAAACCGCGCTTACCCGCGTTTACGAAAGACAGCCTTTCGTGCCCGATTGCGAAACGGAGCTTGACAAAAGGGCGGAACTTATTCTGGACATTCAGTCCAACGCGCTTAAAAAGAGGCTTAAACATACTTCGACGGGCGCGGCGGTGGTGGGCGTATCGGGCGGACTTGATTCCTGCCTTGCGCTTCTGGTATGCGTGCGCGCGTTCGGACTTCTCAAAAGACCGCTTACGGATATCGTCGCCGTTTCGATGCCTGCTTTCGGCACGACAAAACGCACCAAATCCAACGCTCAGAAACTTTCGGAACTTTTGGGCGTCACGTTCCGCACGGTGGACATCACGAAATCGGTTTTGCGCCATTTCGAGGATATAGGCCACGACCCGCTTGTTACCGACGTCACCTACGAAAACAGCCAGGCAAGGGAGCGGACGCAGGTGCTTATGGATATCGCCAATTCGCTTAACGGCATGGTGATAGGCACGGGCGATTTGTCGGAGCTTGCCTTAGGGTGGGCGACTTACAACGGCGACCATATGTCCATGTACGGAGTAAACTCTTCCGTACCCAAAACGCTTGTGCGCCATCTTGTAAGATATGAGGAGAAAAAAACTTCGGACAAACGTCTTGCGGCAGTGCTTAACGATATTTTGGCGACGCCCGTCAGCCCGGAGCTTTTGCCCGCCGATAAAGGCGAGATATCCCAAAAGACGGAGGACATCGTGGGACCCTACGAACTTCATGACTTTTTCCTTTTCCATTTTGTCAGAAACGGTTTCGGCGCGGGCAAAATTTACCGTCTTGCGGTAAGGGCGTTTGATAAAATTTACGACCGCGAAACGGTGGCGAAATGGCTGCGGATTTTCCTGCGCCGCTTTTTCTCCCAGCAGTTCAAGCGTTCGTGCGTGCCGGACGGAGTAAAAGTCGGGTCGGTGTCGCTTTCTCCCAGGGGGGATTGGCGTATGCCGAGCGACGCGTGCCGCGCCTTGTGGGAAACAGAGATAGAAGAGCGCATCAGGGAGGAAGACGCCAAATGAAGCAAAAAGCGTTTGCGACCCTGAAGCGCTTTGCGCCCTATTATAAACCTTATCTGGGAATTTTCATATTGGACCTTTTTTGCGCGCTGGGCGTAGCCGTAGCGGGCCTGGTGTTTCCCATGCTTGTAAGGTATCTTTTGAACGAGTGTTTAGCCGCCGAGCAGATTTTATGGAAGTCCATAATAATTGTCGCCGCCTTAATGCTGGGCGTAAGGCTTATCGAAATGCTTTGCAACTACTACATGACCACCGTGGGGCATATCATGGGCTCTAAAGTAGAGGCAAACATGCGCCGCGATTTGTACATAAAGCTGTTGAACTTAAGCTCTTCTTTTTACGACAACCACCAGGTAGGCGACCTCATGAGCAGGGTGAACAACGACCTGTTCGAAATTACCGAATTCGCGCATCATTGCCCCGAGGAGATTTTTCTTGCCGCGGTAAGGCTTATAGGCGTTTTCATTTATCTTTCCATGGTCAATCTATGGCTTACGCTTATCCTGTTCGCGTTGCTTCCGCCGCTTATGCTGTTTGCAATAGTCAATAACCGCAGGATGCGTTCTGCATTCAGGGAACAGCGCAAAAAAGTAAGCGAAATAAACTCTCACCTTGAAGATTCGCTTTCGGGAATGAGCGTCATCAAGTCTTTCGCCAACGAGGATGTCGAAACCGAAAAATTCGACCGCAACAACGACGAATTTGTGGAAGTAAAACGCAAGTCCTATAAGATAATGGGCGTTTTCCACAGTGGGACGCTGTTTTCTTCCGGACTTATGTATGTCGTAACCGTGGTTTTCGGCGTATTGTTTATAAAACAAGGCAGTCTTACCACCGTGGACCTGATTGCGTTTTTGTTGTACGTCAACACGCTTTTGTCCACGATACAAACCATAATGGCGTACATGGAGCAGTTCCAGCGCGGCATGAGCGGATTCCACAGATTTCTGGAAATAATGGACGAGCCTCTTACGATAACGTCGCCCGAGTCTGCCGAGGAAAGCGTGCGTTTTGACGAGGGGATAGAGTTCCGCGACGTCACTTTCAGGTATGACGGTGCGGACAAAACAGTTTTAAGCCATCTTTCGTTTAAGGTGGACAAGGGCGAAAGCGTCGCGATTGTGGGACCCAGCGGCGCGGGTAAAACCACGATAGCCAACATAATTCCCCGTTTTTACGACGTGGAATCGGGAGAAGTGCTTATCGGCGGCGTAAACGTTGCCTTCATGACGCTTAAGCAGCTTAGGGAAAACGTGGGAATAGTACAGCAAAACGTTTACCTTTTTTACGGCAGCGTTAAGGAAAACATACTTTACGGTAAACCCGACGCCACCTTCGAAGAGGTGGTGGAAGCGGCTAAAAAAGCGGGAGCGCACGACTTTATCGTAAAACTCGAAAACGGGTACGATACCGTGTGCGGAGAGCGCGGAGTAAAACTGAGCGGAGGCCAGAAACAACGTATTTCCATCGCCAGACTTTTCCTTAAAAATCCGCCTTTGCTTATTCTCGACGAGGCGACAAGCGCCCTCGATAACGAGTCGGAGCGTCTTGTTCAGCAGTCGCTTGACGAGCTTAGCAAAAACCGTACCACGATAACCATCGCTCACCGACTGACCACGATAAGAAAAGCGGACCGAATTTTAGTGCTTACCGAGGACGGCATTGTCGAGGAGGGAAAGCATGCCGACCTTATCGAAAAGAAGGGAATATACGCTACGCTTTACAGCCTTTACGGAGGGGAAGTCAATGAAAAGTGATATTATAGGCATATCAAACGAATATCTGGACGTTAAAATCGATTTGTTCGGCGGTGCGTTGCATTCGGTTATCGCCAAAAATGGCGGTGAACAGCTTTTATGGCAAGGCGACCCCGCCGCGTGGGACAGACGCGATTTGGTGCTTTTCCCGTTTATAGGCAGGCAGAAAGACAGTTATTATCTTTTTAACGGCAATCGTTTTGACTCCGAACTCCACGGCTTTGCCAAAGACACACTTTTCAACGTGGCGGAAATAAACGAAACAGAAGCGGTTCTGCAAATGAAAAATTCGCCCGAAACGGAAAAGAATTATCCGTTCAGTTTTTCGCTTACGCTCAAATATGCCCTTAAAGAAAATACTCTTTCTTTGACTTACGAAGTTTTAAATACTGACGACAAGACGATTTATTTCATGACAGGCGGACACCTGGGACTTGCGCTTGACGGTGAAAACGGCGACACGAAAGGGAACCGAGTGATTTTCTCGCGCCCTGCGGATAATTTTTATCCGCTTAAAAGCAACCTGCTTCTGTCTTCCGAAAAATGCAGTCCTATTGCGGAATTTAACGCAGATAAGGCGTTTTTCCGAAAATACGATACTTTTATCACACGATGCGGCGCGGACGGCGCAAAGCTTTCGATAATTAAAAAGACGGGAAGAACTTTGGAATTTTCTTCCGACTCGCCCGTAATTGCGTTTTGGTCCAATGCAGGCAAAGGCGACTTTTTCTGTGTGGAGCCGTGGTGGGGATTACCCGACTTTTACGAAGCCAAGCGCGAGCTTCACGACAAGGAATTTGTAAACTCGCTTGAAGCGGGAGGCAAATTCATTTCGGGTTACTCGCTCACCGTAAAATAATTGTCATTAAATTATCTAAAACCCTTTTAAAACCTTTGTAATTTTGGCGAAAATGTATTAAAATAGTACGGTATTTATTTTATTGCTGATTTTTTTTGATAAATCTGCAAACATTTCATATAACGGAGTATGATATAAGTATGAGAAACGTGGAAGAAAAATTCAAAGAATGGTTAACCCGCTCCACCGACCCCGAAGTCAACGAGCAGCTTGCACGTCTTGCCTCGGACGAAAAAGCCAAAACAAACGCTTTTTACAAAGACCTTGAATTCGGAACAGGCGGACTCAGGGGAGAATTGGGCGCAGGCACGAACTGTCTTAACGTTTACACAATACGAAAAGTTACCCAGGGTATTGCGGACTGTTTGAAAACTCACGGCAGCAAAAAGGCGGCAGTTTCTTACGACAGCCGCATAAATTCCGAGCTTTTCGCCGTCACCGCCGCAGAAGTTTTCGCGGCAAACGGGATAAAGACGTATATAACCAAAGAACTGATGCCCACGCCTTACCTTTCTTATATCACGAGGAAAACGGGTGCGGACGCGGGAGTCATGATTACCGCTTCGCACAATCCCGCGCGTTACAACGGCTACAAGGTTTACGGCGCAGACGGCTGTCAGCTTACCGACGACGGCGCGCTGGAAATGATAGGTTACATCAACAAAATCGATCCTTTCGACGTTGTTACCCAAACCTTGGACGAGTACCTTAAAAGCGGAATGGTGGAATACGTGGGCGACGACGTAACCGCCGATTATCTTAAAGAGGTTTTTGCCCGCCGCACCGCTTATGCCGAGGGACTTAACGTAACTTATTCGCCGCTTAACGGTACGGGATATAAGCTTGTGCCTGAAATTCTCAAGAGAATGAAGGTTGCAAAACTGGATATCGTTACCGAGCAGTCTTTGCCGGACGGACATTTTCCCACCTGTCCCTATCCCAACCCCGAAAAGGCGGAAGCTCTTAAATTGGGACTGGAGTGTTCGGCGGCAAACGGGTCGGACATTCTCATCGCGACCGACCCCGACTGCGACCGCGTGGGTATTGCCGTCAGAACGAAAGAGGGCATGAAACTCATGACGGGTAACGAAGTGGGCGTGCTTTTGTCCGATTACCTTCTCATGCGCAAAAAGGAAAACGGAACTTTACCCGTTAATCCCGTTATCGTAAAGACCATCGTCACTACGGAACTGGTGCGTAAAGTCGCCGCCCCCTACGGCGCGGAAATCAAGGACGTGCTTACGGGATTCAAGTACATCGGCGACGTTATAGGCAAGCTGGAAAAGAAAGGGGAAGAAAACCGTTACGTTCTGGGATTCGAGGAAAGTTACGGATATCTTTCGGGGACTTACGTCCGCGACAAGGACGGCGTAAACGCCTCCATGCTGGTTGCGGAAATGGCGGCTTATTACAAAGCAAAGGGCAAAACCCTTATCGACCGCATAAACGAAATTTACTCTCTTTACGGCCTTTACGAGCACAAGCTTGTTACCTATGAGTTTGCAGGCGCCGAGGGCAATGACAAAATGAAAAGCCTTCTCAAGGCTTTGCGCGACCGTTTGCCCGAGGAGATTGCCGGCTCTAAGGTTATCCGCAGCGTGGACTATCTCACGCAGACGGAAGCGGACTTGCCGCGCTCAAACGTGCTTTCGTTTTTCACCGAGGACGGCTCCCAGCTTGTCATTCGTCCGTCGGGGACCGAGCCGCTTATAAAAGTATATCTTACGGCGTGCAAAGACAAGAAATCCAACGAAAACAAGTTTAATCTCATGAAGCAGGAGCTCGACGCGATTTTCGCGTGAAAAATGCGTAAAAAACCTTATTTTTCGGTGGCTTTGTCGCTTGACAAAATAAGTGCGCATGACTTATAATAAACAAAAATAATGATTGAACAAAGGCGTTCGTCAGGTGAAGGAATTTAATTTGTCTTTCATTTGTCGGACGCTCTTCTTTTAAAGGAGTGTCGGTTATGAGTTACACCGTAAGACAGGTAAAACAGTTTGCGGAAGAAAACGACGTAAAATTCGTAAAGTTGACTTTCTGCGATATGCAGGGAAAGCAAAAAAACATCTCTTTGGTGGCGGAGGAGCTGGATTCCGCGTTTTCCGAGGGGGTGGAGTTCGACCCGTCGCTTTTCGATTGTTTCGCCTCCGACGGAAAGCCTTTGTATCTTTATCCTGATCCGTCCACGCTGCACGTGCTGCCGTGGCGGCCGCAGTCGGGACGAGTGGTCAGTATGCTGTGCGACATAAAATATGCGGATAAGTCCGATTTCGAGGGGGACTGCCGCCGTATTCTTGCCGACTCGGTAAAAAGGCTGGAAAACAAAGGTATCAAATGCGATATAGGCACTGCCTGCGACTTTTATGTCCTTAAAACATCGGAGGACGCTTCTCCCGTGTTTCAGCCCTATGACCGCGCCGGATACTGCGACGCCGCTCCGCTTGACAAATGCGAAAACATCCGCCGCGATATTATATTCACTCTCGGTACGATGGGGGTTACTCCCGTGTCTTCGCATCACGAGGTCGGAAAAGGTCAGAACCGTATAATTTTTAAACCTTCCGATCCGATGACGGCGGCTAAAAACATGCTTGTTTACAAGTCTGCTGTCCGCAATATTTGCGTGCGCGACGGAGTTTACGCCACGTTTATGCCCAAACCTTTCGAGCGCGACGCCGCAAGCGGAATGCACGTTTCGTTCTCTTTTTCGGAAGATATGCAAAAAGCCGCGATTGAAAGTTTTGCGGAGGGAATCCTGGAAAACATCGACGCATTGACTTTGTTTGCAAATCCCACGGTCAACAGCTACCGCAGACTTGAAAGTCTGGACGCAATCAAAAGATTGTCGTGGACGGATAAATGCTCCGATTCGCTTTTGCGTATTGCGTGGGGCAAAAACCCCACCGTAACGCTTTGTTCGCCCGATAACGTTGCAAATCCTTATCTTTTGTTTGCGCTTTTGCTGCACGCGGGCGTCGACGGAATGGAGGCGGGCAAAAAACTTCGCCCAAGGTTAAAGGAAGGCGCCGTATCAGGCAAACTGCCTGTTGACCTTTCTTCCGCGCTTGAAAAAGCCCTTTCGAGTGCGCTGGTAAAAAGAACAATTCCCGCCGCGCAGTTAAAGAAATTTGCGGAAATTAAGCGTCTTGAAGCGGAAAAGCATCATCAATCAGACCTTGAGTCGGAAAGAGAGCAATATCTCGACTGCTAATAAATTTATACGGGATAAGAACGAACAGCCTTAAATTTTGCGCGGATTGAAATCGGAAAAGCCGCGCAACGGGAGTTTTAGCGGAGAAACACAGTGGAAGCGCTTTTGGTTACCAATTCGGACAAGAATTTTTCGCTACTTGCGGAAGTCGTCCGTTCATGCGGAGATTACAACATCGTACGCGCGTCGTGCGGTGCCGCTGCCCGTCGCGCGTTTTCCGAGCGTGATTTCGACCTTGTGATTATCGAGCAGGTTAAAGACGAACGTGGTAAGCTTGTCGCTCGTGCGCTTGCGGAAACGTATTTTTCCGCAGGCGTAATACTTTTGGAAGACAGTTTCGTTTACGAGCAGGTCGCGTCGGAATTGGAGCCTTTGGGGATAATCGTCGTTCCGCGTCCCGTACACCGTGCGTTGCTAATTACCGCGATAAGGTTTATGCACGCCAACAACGTGCGTATAGGCAAGCTTAAAAATCAGAACAATCTGCTTGTCAAGGAAATCGAGGACCTCAAGTTCATCAACAAAGCAAAATACGCGCTTATGGAATCCTTGGGATACAGTGAAAATCAGGCGCACAAATACATCGAAAAGCGCGCCATGGACGAGCGTAAAACCAAAAAAGCGGTCGCTTTGGAAGTGCTTAAAACTTACGACGTATAAATTTTTTCGTTTAAAGACAACAGATTTGGTTAAACGGTATCGAGGAGAAAAAAGGTAGCCATGAGAGAGTATCAATTCATTAAGTACGAGGGTTGCGGCAACGACTATATTTACATAGACTGTTTCGGCTACGAACCTCCCGACGAAGAAAAAAGCCGGATTGCGGTAAAGTTGTCCGACAGGCATTTCGGGGTGGGCGGCGACGGAGTGGTCTTTATCTGCAGGTCGGATAAAGCCGACGGATTCATGCGCATGTTCAATGCCGACGGCAGCGAAGGGAAAATGTGCGGAAACGCGATAAGGTGCGTCGGAAAATATCTTTACGACAAGCGCGGCGTAAAAAAAGAGGAAGTTACCGTGGAAACGTTAAGCGGCGTAAAAACGCTTAAACTTTTCGTTTTAAACGGAGCGGTAACATCTGCGCGCGTTGACATGGGTGCGCCCGTGCTTTCGCCAAAAAAGATTCCCGCACTGTTTACGGGTGAAAGAACGGTGGGCAAAAAGGTAATCCTTGACAAGGAAAGGGTTATAACTTTAGTATCCATGGGCAATCCGCACTGCGTTATTTTTACGGAGGGAGTCAATGACATGGATATTGAAACTCCCGGCAAAGCAATAGAAAACCATAAACTTTTCCCCGACCGCATCAATACCGAGTTTGTCGAAGTAATTTCGTCCGATAAAGCCGTGATGCGCGTATGGGAGCGCGGAAGCGGCGAAACTCTTGCCTGCGGCACGGGCGCGTGCGCCGCGGCGGTTGCCATGGTGCTTAACGGAATTGCGGAAAAAGGAAAGGATATCACTATAGAATTAAGGGGCGGACAGCTTGTCATCAATTACGATAAAACAGTATATATGACGGGTCCCGCTACGGAAGTGTTTACGGGGAGCGTGAAAATATGACAAAATATATATTCGTTACCGGCGGAGTAGTTTCGGGACTGGGTAAAGGCATAACCGCCGCGTCGCTGGGTATGATGCTTAAGGCTAAGGGATTAAAGGTGATAGCGCAAAAGCTTGACCCGTACATCAACATAGACCCCGGCACCATGAGTCCGTATCAGCACGGCGAGGTTTTCGTCACCGAGGACGGCGCGGAAACCGACCTTGACCTTGGGCATTACGAGCGTTTTATCGACGTCAATCTCAACAAATATTCCAATCTTACCACGGGAAAAGTGTATTGGAACGTTTTAAACGCCGAACGTGCCGGAATGTACAACGGCGAAACGGTACAGGTCATTCCGCATATTACGGGCGAGATTAAAAAGTTTATATATTCCGTGGGCAAAAAAATAGGCGCGGACGTGGTAATTACCGAAATAGGCGGCACTACCGGCGATATCGAAAGTCAGCCGTTTATCGAGGCTATTCGGCAGGTTGCAGGCGAAGCGGGCAGGGAAAACTGTCTTTTCGTGCACGTCACTCTTGCGCCCGTGGTGACCGACGGCGAGATGAAAACCAAACCCACCCAACATTCCGTAAAGGAGCTGAGGGGGCTTGGCGTATCTCCCGACATCATAGTTTTGCGTACAGACGGCGCGGTAAGCGAGGAAACGCGCAACAAAGTCGCCCTTTTCTGCAATGTGGAGCCCGATTGCGTCATAGAGGACAGCAACGTCGATATTCTTTACGAAGCGCCTATTATGCTGGAAAAAAGCAATTTTACCGCAATAGTTTCGCGCGAGTTGGGACTTAACGACAATCCGCCCGACTTAAAATTCTGGAACGAGATGCTGGATAAAGCACGCCGAAGAGATAAAACCGTCACGATAGGACTTGTCGGTAAATACATAAAAATGTTCGATACCTACCTTTCTATTGTGGAGGCGCTTACACATGCAGGAATTTATAACGGGGCAAAAATAGACTTAAGGTGGATTGACTCCGAAAAAATAACTGCCGACACTGCTGTCGAGGAGCTTAAGGACTGCGACGGAATAATAGTGCCGGGCGGCTTCGGTGACCGCGGCGTGGAGGGAATGATAGAAGCGGCGCGCTATTGTCGGGAAAACGACCTTCCTTACTTCGGCATTTGCCTGGGGATGCAGATTGCGGTCATTGAGTTTGCGCGCAACGTCGCGGGGCTTAAAGACGCCCACAGCAGGGAATTCGACCCATTATCACGCAATAAGGTAATCGACATAATGGAGGGACAGGCCGGGCTTGAGAATACGGGCGGGTCAATGAGACTCGGCGCTTACGAGTGTAAGATAAAAGAAGGCACGCTGTTAAGCAAAGCTTACAAAGGCGCGGCCTCGGTCATGGAGCGCCATCGCCACCGTTACGAATTCAACAACGATTACCGCGATATGTTTACGGGTTTAGGACTTGTTTTGGGCGGAACGTCGCCCGACGACGCGCTGGTTGAATCTGTGGAAGTGCCAAATAATCTGTTCCACTTGGGCGTACAGTATCACCCCGAATTCAAATCGCGTCCCGCAAATCCGCATCCGCTTTTCCGCGAATTCGTTGCGGCTTCGCTTGAAAACCGCATAAGAAGCGGCAAAAATATTCTGATACGGGAAAAGGAAGAGAAATAATGAAGGAACTGAAATGTTCGGACGGAACGCGCGAAATCGATAAAACGCTTTTTTATAAAAACGATTTTTCGCTTTCGTGCGCGGACCCCGGCTGTCTGTACGTGTCCGAGAAAGACGATCCGGTAAACGGCGGCTGGTTCTATATTTATTCCACTGGTCACTGCGATTCAGAAGACGGCGATTGCGCTTATACGGCGTTCCCGTGCTACCGTTCGCGCGATTTGGGCGAATGGGAAAAAGCAGGTGCGGCAAACGGACACGCGCTTAAAGTCAAAGCATCGGACTGGGCGGAAAAATTTTTCTGGGCGCCCGAAGTGATACGCGATCCGGAAAGCGGCAAGTATTATATGTACTTCAGCGCGGGTGCCAAAAAAGGCGATGCCGACACGGAATACACTTCGGAAACAGAGGATATGTGGGCGTGCCTTTATCTTGGGATAACAGTGTCGGATTCGCCCGTCGGGCCTTTTACGATGGCGGAGGGAGTTAATCTCGACGGCGACGAAATAAGCGGTAAAAACCCTCCGTTCAATTTTGAGAAAAAGCTGGGACTAAGCCATTATTGGTCCGCGATCGACATAAGTCCTTTTATCGCGCCCGACGGCACTCTTTACGTTTATTTTGCAAAACACGTCGATAAATTCCATAACTGCATTTGCGTTTACGGAATGAAAATGAAGGATTTCATAACGCCCGATTATTCCACCGTTACAAAACTTACGCATCCGTCCGTGCTTACAGGCGCGGGGAAAGCGGGCGACGTAAGTTATTTTGACAAGGGAACCGAAAAAATAGACGAGGGCAACGTCAACGAAGGTCCTTTCATGACCTTTCACGACGGCAAATATTATCTCACTTATTCGCCGTTCGGATACGGCTCAAGGCGCTATGCGATAATGCAGGCGGTTTCCGATTCGCCTTTGGGACCGTTTGTCAAAATTCCCTACGAGGAGGGCAACCCCGTAATAGGGATAAACTCCGTCAACGATTACATGGCGGGGACGGGGCATCATAATTTTGCATATACCGACAAAGAAATGTGGGCGGTATATCATGCGCACCGTGACCCCATCGAACCATGCGACAAGGACGGAAAGTTCAAAGGAAGAGTCCTTGCCGTGGACAGAGTGGGTTTTGTTTACAACCAAAAACTCGGATTCGATATTCTGCGCGGCTTCGGGCCCACGGCCTCTTTGCAGCCGCTTGCCGAAGTAAACGGTAACTGCGAAAATCTGGCGCGTTCGGCAAAAATAACGTCTTCGGCAATAGGCGACACGCAAAAATATCTTAACGACGGATTTATCGCCGTCCATCCTTTCTCGGCGGAAGAAGAAGCGGTGTTCAAGGGCAGTGCGGAAATTACCTTTACTTTCGATAAGCCCAAGGAAATACGCGCGGTCATGGCGTACAACAGTATTAGTTACGGATGCGCTTTTTCCCGAATAAATGCCGTAACGCTTAGTCTTAACGGCGAAAAAAGCGTGATAAAAAATATTTCCGCGGACCCCGCCGACGTAAACCGCGAAAAGAGGTTCATGCGCGCGGGCGGCTCCGCAAAAGCGGTTTTTGCGCCGATAAAAGCGGACGAAGTAAAGATAGTCATATCCTCTAAGTACGACGACAAAGAGGATGCGATAAAAATTTCGGAAATCGTAATTCTCGGAAAATAAGGAGAACGGATAGTGAAGCTTAATAAGAATTTCGAGCTGATTAAAGACAGTTATCTTTTTGCGACTGTTGCGGAAAAGACCGCGGCATATCTTAAGGAAAATCCCGATAAAAAACTTATAAAACTCGGCATCGGCGACGTGACCATTCCGCTTTGCAAAGCGGTGGTGGAAGCGGGCGTCAAAGCGGTGGAGGAAATGGGCAAGCCCGAATCTTTCCGCGGCTACGGACCTTACGAAGGCTATGACTTTTTGCGTAAGTCCGTATGCGATTACTATGCCCGCCGCGGCGTAAATCTCGGCATGAACGAAATATTCATTTCCGACGGAGCCAAAAGCGATATAGGCAATATAGTAGACCTGTTTTCCGAAGACAACGTTGTGCTTGTGCCCGATCCCGTTTATCCCGTTTACGTGGATACCAACCTCATGGACGGACGTAAAATCATTTACGCCGACGCAAACGAGGAAAACGGATTCTTGCCCATGCCCGATTACAAAATTGACTGCGACATAATATATATGTGTTCGCCCAACAATCCCACGGGCGCTGTTTACGACAAAACGGGACTTAAGGCATGGGTGGACTACGCAAAAGCCAAAAACGCCGTGATTCTGTTTGACAGCGCATACGAGTTTTACGTAACGGACAAAAATCTTCCGCGCTCCGTTTACGAAGTGGAAGGAGCAACGGAAGTGGCGATAGAATTCTGCTCCTTAAGTAAAACCGCAGGCTTTACGGGCACCCGTTGCGGATATACTGTCATTCCCGAAAAATTGGGCGCGTTAAACTCCATGTGGCTGCGCCGTCAGTCCACTAAATACAACGGAGTACCCTACATTGTGCAGCGTATGGCGGAGGCAGTCTTTTCCGAAGAAGGACAAAAACAGATCGGCGAAAACGTAAGCGTTTACATGAAAAACGCCAAGCTCATTTCCGATACGCTTAATGAGCTTAACATTCGGCACACGGGCGGAATCAATTCTCCTTATATCTGGCTTAAGTGCCCCGGCGGCGACTCCTGGGCATTCTTCGACAAGCTTCTTAAAGAGGCCAACGTAGTGGGTACTCCCGGAGTCGGATTCGGTAAAAACGGCGAAGGCTTTTTTCGCCTTACCGCATTTAATAATTATGAAAACACTTTGGAAGCCATGCGCCGCATAAAGTCGGTTCTGACTAAGTAACGGTTTATTTATCAGTAATACTTTAACAGCAATATTATAAAAAGTCCTGATGCTTTAGTTTTAGTGCGCGATTTTTTTCTTTTGACCTCTTGCGCTTAATCGGCAAAAAAACAAAAGGATAAACCCGTCGCGGAAAATTGTCCGCAACGGGTTTTGTTTTAAAAATTTTCCCGCATGAGCCGTCTTTCTTGCGAAATATAAACCCGCACTCGGCGAGGTGGGTCTGCCGACCGTACTTTCTGTCTTCCACCGATGTCCGTGAAAGGAGATATGGCATGACATATTTTACGTGTACAAGCAATCCCTTAATTGTTCTGTGGTTATAATTTAAGCAAGCGACGCACACCGCAGGATTGATTTACACTTCCATTATATACCTTAACGCAATGTTTTTCAATACCTTTTACTAAAATTTTGTCTGAAAAATTTTTGCGAACCTATTGACATTCTGCGCGTAATGTGGTATGCGTGCAAAATTTCAGTCATCCTTAATCCGTTCCGCGTGCAAAGCTTAACGGCGAGGGGTGGGACGCTTTTCGCAAGCAAGATGCCCAAGTTTTCCTCTCTTGCCGATTATTCCGACTATTAAATAAAGAGTTTTGAGGCGGCGAGAGCTTCGATTACGGCAAGTGGGGAATAGCGGTTTGCGGCGCGTGATTATCTTTTAGACCGATAGTAACTGCTTAAGGTATTGAATCCCGATTTAATGATAATTTCGGTTTTCTTGCTGCCGTCTGTGTTTTCGCTTACGGCGCGAGCCCTCACGGAGTTGACGTAAGAGCTTAAATTGCAACTGAAATTACGGTTAAAAAGCCGCGAAAAATAGTATTTGCTGTACCCGAATTCGTTTGCCAGAACGTCCAGCGTAAGGTCGTCTTTGTAATGCTCGTCAATATAGCGTATAATCTGAAGCATCAGGTCGTTGTTGGTTTTCTCAAGCTTAACGGGGCGGTAGTCGCGCGCAATAAGCCCGAAAATCATGTTGGTGTATGCTTTTATCAGCAGTTCGCTCATATTATCTATGCCGTCGGCAAGCTCGGTAATGAGTTTGCCGATTCTTTCGTTTATCCGCTTGTCGTCAAGAAAAAAGTAAGTGGCGTTTCCCGTTGCCGCCGTAAATTCCTCGTAGTATTTTTTGGGGACAATCAGCACCGCGGCTTTCGTCTTTTCGCGCGGAGCGGCAGCCCCTTGAGCATAATGGACGTAATATTCGGGCACAAAGGTTATGTCGCCCTTTTCCATGGCAAAGCAATGCGAACCTATGTGAAAGTTCGTTTTACCGTTAAGCATGTAAGAAATTTCTATGCTTTGGTGAAAGTGCGGACTTATATAACCTATGTCACGGTAAACGCAGTTGACGGTATGCACCACGTCGCGTTCAGCTTCGTATCTTCCCAAAAGTTTCATTTTATTCACCTTATGACAACATTTGCAAAAAAAATCACAATAATAGCATTGAAAAAGACAATTTACGGTGTTATTATATACTTACGGATGAGGAAAGTCAACAAAATTCCGTAAAAATGGAGGTAAGTAAAAATGAAAATCGGCACCATCGTCCATCTGGACGAAACAACTCCCCGGCAAATTGAGAAAGTCAAGCAATACGGTCTTGAATCCTGCCAACTTGTCTGCTGGGACATGAGTCGGTTCACGGACGAGAACGCGGCGTCGGTAGTTGCCGCATCCCGTGAATACGGAATAGAGATAAGCGCGCTGTGGTGCGGCTGGGAAGGCGAAGCTGTCTGGAATTTCGTGGACGGATATCACACTCTGGGGCTTGTGCCTGTAAGGACGCGCAAAAAGAGAATAGAAAATCTTAAAAGCGGGTCGGATTTTGCCAAGAAAATAAACGTTTCGCACGTAGTTACTCACATGGGCTTTCTGCCCGAAAACCCCAACACGGACGAGTATTCGTGCGTAGTGGAGGCAATCCGCGAAATAGCCGAATATTGCAAAAACAACGGACAATATCTTATGTTCGAAACGGGACAGGAAACACCCATAACGCTTTTGAGGACCATTCTTACCGTAAACACGGGCAACCTCGGAATCAACCTTGACCCCGCAAACCTTTTGCTTTACGGTAAAGCAAACCCTTGCGACGCGCTGGACGTTTTCGGTAAATACGTAATGGGCGTACACGCAAAGGACGGCGAGTATCCCACCGATCCGCTTTACCTCGGACAGGAAAAGCGTATAGGCGACGGCAGAGTAAATTTCCCGTTACTTATCGAAAAGCTGAAAAAACTCGGTTATGACGGTTCTCTGACCATCGAGCGCGAAATAAGCGGAGAAAAACAGGTTCAGGACATTCTTTACGCAAAAAAGTTTTTGGAGGAGCTTATCAATGGATAAAGTAAGGGTAGGCCTTGTGGGAATAGGCGGAATGGGTTACAATCATTACTGCTGTCATAAAAAGCTTGAAACTTCGGACGTAGTTGCGGTTTGCGACGTTCGTACCGATATGGCAAAAGAAAAGACGGGCGGCGCCGTTAAAATTTATTCCGATTTAAACGAAATGATTGAAAACGAGCGTCTTGACATGGTGGATATCTGTACGCCCACTTATCTTCATGCGGAAATGGCGAAAAATTGCCTGGAAAAAGGACTTCACGTTCTTTGTGAAAAACCCATGACGCTTGACGAGAAGGACGCGCAGAATCTGCTTGAGGCTGTGAAAAAAACCGATAAAAACTTCATGGTCGCACACGTTGTCAGATTTATGAAGCCCTATGCGTACTTAAGACAGGCGATAAGAAGCGGGGAAAACGGCAAGCTTTTAAGACTCGAGATGCATCGCAATTCTTCCGTGCCCCTCACCAGCTGGCAAAACTGGTTTTTAAACGAGAGTCTCAGCGGCGGCGTCGTAACCGATTTATCCATACACGACCTTGATTTCGTCGGTCACGTTTTCGGAAAACCCGACGAAGTAAGCGCTTTCTGGCATCCGCTGAAAGACAACAGTTCTTATTCCGTGGCGGATATGCGTTACGGCGAAACTCTCGTAAGCTGCGAGGCGTCCTGGTATAAAGTCAACATAAATTTCCGTGCCGAATTTCTGGCAGTTTTCGAAAACGCCTTTATAGATTTCAAGGACAACAAGCTTTACAAAAACAATGCGGAAGTGGATTTAAGCGGTTTTTCTCTTTCCGACGAGCTGGGCACTTCTGTCAAAGGCGACAATCCTTATAAGGACGAAATCGAGTACTTCATCGATTGTATTCTTAAGGGTAAAAAACCGGTTTTTGTTTCTCCTCAAAGCTCCGTGGGCACCATAAGCATTACCGACCTTGTTAAATCGTCCGCTGTGAAAATGTAATGCGGCAATCAAGAAAATTATAAAAACAAATACTGTTTTCGTGCAACAAAAAACGACGGATAAAGTGCGTGTCCCATAGGGATTTTTATAAACATTATATAAATGCACTTTCAAGCGGAGAAAAAATCAGATTCCATTACGGAGTCTGATTTTTCTTTTGTTGTGGTAATCAATTCAAATTGCAATCATCTTGTCTTTTTGATATAATATAGTAAAGAAAAACATTAACTGTTTCATTACCAAAACTATGTTATAACAAAAATGACTTATTACGTGGAGCAAATAAGATGAAAAAACTTCCCAAACAACTTAAAAACGTGCTGTTCACGATAATTATATTGATTGTTGCGTTCGGGGTATCCGTTCTTTTACAAGACGTGCTTACGATACAAGAACACGTTACGACGGTGTTTGTTTTTGCCGTGTTTTTAGTATCTCTTTGTACGGACGGATATTGGTATGGTATCATTACTGCACTTGTAGGAATGCTTGCAGTAAATTGGGCTTTTACCTTTCCGTTTTTTGAATTTAATTTTACCATTCCCGAAAATCTTTTATCGGCTGTTATTATGATTGTCGTTTCCATATTAACGAGTATGCTTACGACGAAGGTAAAGCGTTCGGAAGAAATAAAAGCAATCGGTGAAAAAGAACAAATGAGAGCAAATCTTCTTCGTGCTGTTTCTCACGATTTAAGAACACCGCTTACGACCATTTACGGGGCAAGTTCCACAATGATAGAAAATTACGAGAGTGTTCCCGACGAACAAAAACTTAAAATATTGGGCGGTATCAAAGAGGACGCGCAATGCCTTATCCGTATGGTGGAAAATTTGCTGTCCGTTACAAAAATCGAAGAAGGAAAAGTAAAACTTATCAAAACCCCTACCGTGTTGGACGAATTGATAGACTCGGTTATCGTAAAATTCAAAAAACACTATCCTACGCAAGAGATTGATTTGGATATTCCCGAAGAAATTGTCCTTATTGCTATGGACGCTATTTTGATAGAACAGGTGCTTATCAATCTTTTGGAAAACGCCGTTCAACACGCAACGGGAATGACGAAACTTTCCCTAAAAGTCTATGTAATTGACAATAAAGCCATTTTTGAAATAAAAGACAATGGTTGCGGTATTGCAAAAGAACGGCTTGAAACGATTTTTCAAGGCAATTACGAAAAGAGTGAAAGTCTTTACGATAGTCAAAAACGAAATGCAGGCATCGGACTTTCCGTTTGTGCTACGATTATAAAAGCGCACGATGGTTCAATTCATGCAGAAAACAACAAAGATGGTGGCGCAAAATTCCGCTTTTCGTTGGATATTGAGGAGATGAACAATGAGCAATAAATATAGAATTTTGATTGTTGAAGATGAAAATAATATACAAACGTTTATTTCTGCATTATTAGAAGCAAACGGTTATCAAGCAATTACAGCAAACACTTGTTACCAAGCAGAAATGTTGTATAGTTCATACTTGCCCGATTTAATTATTTTAGACTTGGGTTTACCTGATAAAGACGGTAGCGAGTTGATATCAAAATTACGAGAAAACGATTCCGTTCCTATTATTGTTTTGTCTGCACGTAGCAAAGAAACAGACAAGGTAAATGCTCTTGATTTAGGGGCAAACGATTATATCACAAAGCCGTTTGGCTCGGCAGAACTTTTGGCACGAGTCCGTTCTGTATTAAGGAATAGCCGACATAATGAATTAGGACGATTGCCAAACGCAAAATTTATTGTTGGTGATTTACTTATTGATTACGAGGCGCGACAAATCTTTGTTAAAGATGAAGAAATTAAATTAACGCAAACGGAATACAATATTATTGCGTTTTTATCCGAACATTCGGGAAAAATGATGACGTATGCGACAATAATAAAAGCGATTTGGGGCGGTTGTGCGGACGAAAGCAGTATTAAAAAATTACAGGTAAATATGGCGAATATTCGCAAGAAATTCGGAGCGAAACCGGGCGAAGATTATTACATTACAAATGAACTTGGTGTAGGATATCGAATGAACGAAAAACCCGATTAAATTTAATCTTAACTAAATCTTTACTGTGTATATGTTATCCTATAGAAGTAAAAATTTTATAAAAGGAGAAAAATGTGGACGACTTTCCTCGATGTAGCCTACTAAACAACTTCTTTTGTAAATCTTCTATTTACAAAAGTATAAACGTTTATAGGCTAACAATGTATATTCTACGTTGTTAGCCGTTTTACTTTATACTAACATTTACAAATAGGAGAATTACAAATGGACATATTTTATCAATTATTATTACAGTTTATACTAATTTTACTCAACGCCTTTTTTGCGGCAACGGAAATAGCGATTATTTCTTTAAACGAAAAGAAAGTAAAAGCCCGTGCTGACGAAGGCGATAAAAAAGCAAAGAAGATGCTAAAAATCATCAAAGACCCGACGAAATTCCTTTCGACGATACAAATTGGTATTACGCTTGCAGGTTTTCTCGGCTCGGCATTTGCGGCAGATAATTTTGCGGAAAGGTTGTCGGGTTGGCTTGTTACAACGTTTAACGTTTCGGCGCAAGGTGCAAGCGTTATCAACACCGTTTCAGTTATTGTAATTACGTTAATCCTTTCTTACTTTACCCTTGTTTTGGGTGAACTTGTCCCCAAACGTTGGGCAATGAAGCATAAGGAAAAACTTGCTAACGGCGTATGTGGCGTTATTTCCGTTTTAACGGTTATCTTGAAACCCGTTATATGGTTTTTGACTGTTTCTGCAAACGGCGTTCTTCGTTTGTTTGGTGTAAAGCCTAACGATGACGACGAAGCCGTTTCGGAAGAAGATATCGTTCTTATGCTTGACGCAGGTGGCGACGAAGGTACTATCGACAAAGAGGATATCAAATACATAAAAAATGTTTTTAGACTTGACGGTATGACCGCAGAGGACGTGATGACACCGAGAGTGAGCGTCGTGCGTATATCTGACACTGCAAGTGATAACGAGATTATTCAAACGATTGAAACGGAAGGCTATTCTCGTATTCCCGTTTATTCGGGCGACGTGGATAATATTGTTGGTATTTTGTACGCGCGTGAATATTTGTTAAAGCGTGGAACGCCTGACTTTGAATTAAAACAAATTTTGAAAGAGCCGACGTTTGTTCCGAAAGGAAAATCTTTGGATATCTTGTTTAAGGAAATGCAAAAATCGCATACGCATATCGTTATTCTTATCGACGAATATGGTATGACTTCGGGTATCGTTACGATGGAAGATATTTTAGAAGAACTTGTGGGCGAAATTTGGGACGAACAAGACGAAGAGATAGAGCCGATTACAAAGGAAAGCGATACAGTATTTTTTGTGAAAACTAATATTTCCGTTGAAACGTTTTTTGATTATTTCAATTTAGTAAGAGATGAAAATATTGAATCTGCAACGGTAAATGGTTGGATTATAGAAAACCGTGAAGAAATACCCCAAGAAGGTTATTCCTTCGATTATGATAAATTGAGAATTACTGTTACGAAAGTGGAAAATACGCAAACGCAAGAAATTAAAGTAGAAATTTTAGAGCATATAGATATTGATAATTAAAAAAATATAAACAAAGAAAAAGTCAAAACCCAATATGACAACATAAATAGGTTTATGGCTATCGTAAAAAGATATGGCGATTTTGAAGAGATAACGCCTGAAATCTTACGTGCTTTCGTGGACAAGGTTATTATTCACGAAAAAGTAAAGGTTAACGGACATTACGTTCACACAACAGAAATTATTTACAACTTTGTCGAAGCCATAGATTTACCTGACTTCGATGCACATTTAAGAGAAGAAAACTAAATAGAATGAGAAAAGGCGTGGCATCACGCCACGCCTGACTCTTCAAAGACAGCACCTACCGCAAAAAATCCCTATTGGACACGCGGTAATACCGCCGTTTTTTTGTTTTATTCTTTTATGATAAATCCTTTAAGCTTGTTGACGGAATTTTTGATTGCGTCGTCGGTTGTGCCCGAAAATTTATCCGAACTGTTGTAATCGAAGCGTTTTGTAAATCTTTCGAGATCGGAATTTGTCTTTTTCAAAGTTTCAAGCTGTTTCGCGGTTAATGCGGCGGCGTATTTTTGCGCCGATTTTCCCGCATAAGAAACATATTTCAGAAGGCTTGCGAAATGCGGCATGCAAAAACCCGTGCTTTCGGCAAAAACTTTGGGGAATTCGTTTTCCGCATCGAACATCTGCGCCACGGTGTAACAGTACCTGGTCATGATTTCCTCCGCTTCGTCGCATATCACGCAGGTGTCCAGCGTTTCGGTCAGCTTTTCCGCCAGTTTTTTGGCTTGCTTTGCGTTTGAAACCGAGGGAATGTTCTCTATGACGTTTTCGGTGCGCGTGTTAAGCTGAAGCGCAAGTCCCAGCTTGTTGCCCCCGTCATATAGTTTCAAAAGATGGCGCGTGCAAAAACCGCGTTTGTTGACCTTGATTCTGTAATCGGGTTCCATCACGGCTTCGCCCAGGTATTGTTTGACAAGGCGGTTTTCTATTCTCTCGTAAAGAAGACAAATCGGGCAACCGTCTTTTTTGCGAAAGGCGTCCCAAACGGGAGTCGTCTGGATATGATACTGCATATTTCACTCCGTCAAAGAATATATAAAACTGTACCTCCGCGTTATTCAGCGCGGTTTTACGGTATGATTTTACTAAATCGGAGCGTAAAATGCAACAATATTACGGCGACAAGCCGCATATTATATCCAGGAAAAACAAAAAACGTCCTAAAAAGCGGCAAAAAACCGCCTCGGCAAAAATCAAAGCGATGCTTATAGGTTTATGCGTGGTGTGTGCGACGGTGTTTATTATAACCGCAATCGCGTCTTTTTCGTCGCGCGACATAATAAGGCTCAAGGCCGAAAAATGGTATTACGTTTCCTTTTATTCTCCCACCGAAATAGTGGAAGCGGAATTAAACGCGCAAAGCCTTAAAGAAACGGGCGGAGCGGGTTATATAATAAACGACGGAACGTTCAGAGTGACGGCTTTCGTTTACGACTCGTCTTCGGACGCTAAAACGGTGGCGGACAAACAGACGCTTGCCGCCACGGTTTATACAGTCGCGTTGCCCGAAGTAAAGATAGACGCAGTCAAGGACGAAAAAACAAGCAAACAGGTAAAAGAAGGTTTTTCCGTTCACGGCAAAGTATACGACGATATAGTTTCCGTGCTCAACGACTTCGACAGGGGACAGACTACCGAAAGCGCCATGCTGCACGCCATAGCTTCAGTAAGAAGCTCAATAATTTCCGAACGCGAACGCCAGCAGGCTATATATAACGAAACAAGTTCTTCTGCCGTAAACGCATTGTGCGATTACCTCGATTCGGCTGCCGAGTCGCTGGATACGGCTATGCTGGGCGAAAACAACGGACTTGCCTCGCGCATAAGATACGCTCTTTGCGAAATAATTTACTTTCGTTATCTGTTGTCCGTGGCGCTGAAATAAACCTTAAGTAAAAAAATGGTATGCCTTTTTTCGCCAAAAGTTTGTCAAATTCGCCCGTAAACAGTTGAAAAAAAAGCATAAACGTGATAGAATAAGACCGTATGTAACAGATAAGGAGAGGAAAATATGACCGTCAGACAAATTGCCGAAATTCTCGACGCGGAAATTCTCTGCTGCGAGGAACTTGCCGACAGCGTCAGTATTCATTCCGCATGCGGTTCCGACATGATGAGCGACGTTCTTGCATATGTCAAAGATCAGGGTATGCTGCTTACCGGGCTGGTAAATCCCCAGGTGGTACGCACGGCGGAAATGATGGATATGTGTTGCGTGGCTTTCGTCAGGGGAAAGCGTCCCGACGCCGCGATTATTGAGCTGGCGCAATCCAAAAACATAATTCTTCTCACCACTCAGGAACGCATGTATCCGGCTTGCGGAAAGCTTTATAAAGCAGGTTTGGACGCAGGTAAGCCGATATGAGCGAAATATTACATCTTCACTACGACGTGGACGGGGAGGACTTCGTATCTTGCGGCCACGCAAGCGAGGACGTCAGGCGTACGCTTAAAAGCATAGGAATTTCGGGCGAAGTCATACGAAAAGTTTCCATCGCCATGTACGAGGGCGAAATCAATATGGTCATTCATGCCGACGGAGGCGTGGCGGACGTCAGTATTTGCGAGGACAGTATTGTGGTTACGCTTTCCGATACCGGCAAGGGCATTGCCGATATCGATCAGGCGATGCAGGAAGGGTTTTCCACCGCCACCGACGAAATAAGGGAGTTGGGCTTCGGCGCGGGCATGGGACTTCCCAACATGAAAAAATATTCCGATTCGATGGTCATAGAAAGCGAAGTCGGTAAAGGCACCGTGGTAACTCTTAAATTCAACCTTTAATGCCGACCCCGTCGTTTTATTTGAAATTCAGATTTTACTTTATTGTAATTTTTATTATTATTTAATGCGGTTATTTATTCCGCTTCGATATGTAAATTTTAACCGGAGAATGAGATGAGTCTTGACTTTAAACCCGTATACCTCGACAGTGCGAAATGCAACGGTTGCGTCAATTGCATGAAAAGATGCCCGACCGAAGCTATTCGCGTGCGCGGCGGCAAAGCCACCATTATGTACGAGCGTTGCATCGGTTGCGGGGAATGCGTAAGGGTTTGTCCCACTCATGCCAAGAAAGAATTTTACGATTCGCTGGATTCGCTTAAGTCGTTTAAATATACGGTCGCGGTGCCCAGCCCGTCGCTTTACGGGCAATTCAACAACATTTACGACACCAACTACGTCCTCACCGCGCTTAAAAGATTGGGATTCGACGACGTGGTGGAGGTGGCAATCGGCGCCGAATACGTTTCGGCGGCGACTGCGGAGTACATAAAATCCCAGCACAAGTCGCGTAAACCCGTCATAAGTTCCGCTTGTCCCGCGGTGGTCAATCTCATACTCATGCGGTTCGAACATTTGATGGACAACCTTTCGCCCATTCAGCAGCCCGAAGAGGTCACTGCAAACATGGCGCGCGCAAAGGCTCAGATGGAAACGGGACTCAGCGACTCGGAAATCGGCGTGTTTGTGATAACTCAATGCGCAGCCTGCGTAATGGGACTTAAAAACAGCGTCAACGCCAAAATAGACGGCGTGCTGTCCGCAAAGGAAATCTATTTTCCGCTTTTGTCGGAGCTTAATAAGCTTACTCCCGCCGACCTTGAAAATTTGTCGCTTGCCGGCTCTTTGGGTGTCAGCTGGGGCGCGTCGTCGGGTGAGGCGCACGGGCTTAAGACGGACAATTATCTGTCCGCCGACGGCATGGAAAACGTCGTCGCCGTGCTTAACGATATGGAGCATGACAGATTAAGCGGGCTGGATTTTATCGAGCTTTACGCTTGCACGTTGGGTTGCGTGGGCGGCACCATGAATATCGAAAGTCCGTTTCTTGCGCGCACGCGGCTGAGAAAGCTGAGAAATTCCATGCAGGAAAAGCCCGTTTCGGTCACCGATTTTTCCGCTTACAAGCGTAAAGAAGCATACAGGTGCAACAACGTTTTTAAATTGGACGACGATATGCTTGTCGCCATGCGCAAAACGCTTAAAGTCAAAGACATATACTCTCGTCTTCCCGGCATTAACTGCGGCAGTTGCGGGGCGCCCAGCTGTATGGCGTTTGCCGAAGACGTAGTGCGCGGCACCAAAGCAAAGTGCAGATATACGGAGGCGTATCTTGACGATAAACGAAGTAAAACTTAAGCTCGACGCCGAGGCGGTCGTCTTATTCGATAAGCCCGTTGAAGGCGCGTATGCAGGCGATTTTTTAAGCCGCGTCATGAGTAAGGCTCCGTCGGGTTGCGTGTGGCTGACGGTCATGAACAACGTCAACGTCGCGGGTGTCGCCGCCCTTGCCGAAATAGGCGCGATAGTGCTTTGTGAAGGGGTGGTTCCCGACCCCGTGCTGTGCGACAAATGCCGCGCGGAGGAAATATCTCTTCTGACCACGAGGCTGGACGTTTTCTCCGCCTGCGTAAGGCTGGGAAGTTGAAAGTTTACTACGATTTGCACATCCATACGGCTTTATCGCCCTGCGGCGACGACGATATGACGCCCTGCAACATTGTCGGGCTTGCCGCGCTTTGCGGATTGGACGTAATTGCCGTGACCGACCACAATTCCGCTTTGAATTGCGCAGCCGTCGAAAAAGCGGGAAGAGAGGCGGGTATAATCGTTTTGTCGGGTATGGAGCTGGAAACGGCGGAAGAAGTTCACGTCGTATTGCTGTTTCCGTCCGCAGCCGTCGCGGAAGAATGCGGAAAGGAAGTAGGCTCAAGACGGTTGCTTGTACCCAATAAGCCCGATATTTACGGAAGTCAGCTGATAATGTCGCACGACGACCGCGTAGTCGGGGAGGAGAAAAATCTGCTTGTCACGGCTACCGACATCGGCGTTTACGAAACGGTGGAGCTTGCACGTAAGTACGGCGGAGTTGCGTTCCCCGCGCATATCGACCGACCGTCCCACGGGATATTGCAGATGCTGGGCGACATCGACGAAGACATGGGTTTTACTGCGGTGGAAATAAGCAGCTTTGCCGGCGACGAGTTTGTAAACAAATGGATTAATCGCGGTTATACCGTGATGCGCAATTCGGACGCGCACTATCTTGAAAACATCAACCAAAGAAGCGTAAATTTTCTCGAGCTTGATTCGCTGACGCCGCAAAGCGTCCTGAAAAAACTCGGGCGAAGATAAATTTTTGTACAAGGAGAACAACATGAGTAAAGAAATCATCGGCACGCCTCAGCAGTATGAGCAGTTCTGTCAGGTGCTTGAAGAGCTTAAGTCCGTTCCCGGACCCGTAATGAAGGCGATGCAGAGCGCGCAGGACATCTACGGATATCTTCCGATAGAAGTTCAGTCGAAAATCGCTTCGACTTTCGGCGTTTCGCTTGAAGAGGTTTACGGTATTGCGACCTTCTATTCGCAGTTTAACCTTAACCCCAAGGGAAAATACACCATCGGCATATGCCTTGGAACGGCTTGTTACGTCAAAGGTTCGGGCGCTATTCTGGACAAGTTCAAGGAAAAACTGGGCATTGCTCCCGGCGAAACCACGGCCGACCGCAAATTCACGCTGGACGCAACGCGTTGCATAGGCTGCTGCGGACTTGCGCCGGTGCTTACCGTTGGCGGCGAAGTTTTCGGTAATCTTACCGTAGACGACGTGGACAGAATTCTGGCAAGGTATAATGACTGAACTTGCGCTTCATATCCTCGACATAGCCAATAATTCCACCCGCGCCAAAGCAAAAAACGTAACCGTGTCCGTAACAGCCGACACAAAGGCGGATACGCTTACGATTTCCGTTTCGGACGACGGCTGCGGTATGGATAAGGAACTTCTTAAGCGCGTGACGGACCCTTTTGCCACCACCAGGACGACAAGAAAAGTGGGGCTGGGCATACCGCTCTTTAAGCAGGCGGCGGAATTTACGGGCGGCAGTTTTTCAATAGAAAGCGAGATAGGTAAAGGCACCGTTACCAAAGCGGTTTTCGGACTAAGCCACATCGACCGCGTTCCTTTGGGAAAACTCGGGTCCACAATGGCGACGCTGATAGGCGGATTTCCCGATGTCGATTTTGTGCTCGAATACGCGGTGGACAACAAGAAGTATGAATTTTCCACCCTCAGGCTTAAGGAAATCATGGACGGCGTTCCGCTTAACGAGCCGGAAGTTCTTAACTATATCGAAGATATGATCGATGAAAACATAGAAAATATTAATGGAGGACAACCCATATGAAAACTTTGGAGGAACTGCAGGCCATCCGCGACAGAATGAAAGATAAAATCAACAATCGCGGCATTGCCGGCGAAAACGATTACCGCGTGGTCGTGGGAATGGCTACCTGCGGAATAGCGGCGGGCGCAAGAAATACGCTTAAGGCGCTTACCGAGGAAATAGAGTCCCGTCATCTCAACAACGTCATACTCTCGCAGACAGGTTGTATCGGTATCTGTAAGTACGAGCCGATTGTGGAGGTATTTGCGCCCGGTCAGGAAAAGGTGACCTACGTCCACGTCGACGCCGAGCGCGCGCGTCAGATAATCGCGTCGCACATCGTCAACGGCAAACCCATTACCGAATATACTTACAGCTATGCTGTAAAGGAGAACTAAATGCTGGAAAGAGCTCATATACTTGTTTGCGGCGGTACAGGTTGTACGTCCGGAAACAGCAAGAAGATTTTTACCGAATTCGAAAGAATACTTAAGGACAACAAGCTTGACGGCGAAGTAAAACTCATCATGACGGGTTGCTTCGGACTTTGCGCGCGCGGACCTATCGTGGTCGTTTATCCCGACGGTACTTTTTATCAGCACGTAAAGCCCGCAGACGTCGAGGAAATCGTAGTCGAGCATATTCTCAAAGGTCGTCCCGTCGAAAGACTGCTCAGTAAGGAAAAAGACGAGGACGGCTCCGTAAAGCCCTTTAACGAAACGGCGTTTTATAAAAGCCAGCACCGTCTGGTGCTTCGCAACTGCGGCGTCATAAACCCCGAAAACATTGACGAATACCTTGCTTACGACGGCTATCTTGCGTACCAGAAAGCGGTTACCGAAATGACCCCGCAGGAAGTCATCGACGTCATCAAGGCAAGCGGACTCAGGGGCCGCGGCGGCGGAGGATTTCCGACCGGCAACAAATGGCAGTTTGCGCGTAATTCCGTTGCGGACAAGAAATTCGTCGTTTGTAACGCCGACGAGGGCGACCCGGGCGCATTCATGGACCGCTCGGTTTTGGAGGGCGACCCCCATTCCGTAATCGAGGCGATGATGATTGCCGGCTATGCCATCGGCGCTGATCAGGGCTACATATACGTGCGTGCGGAATACCCCATCGCGGTAAGCCGTCTGCAGATTGCAATAGCTCAGGCACTCGAGTACGGCATACTGGGCGACAACGCAATGGGCCTGGGACACAAGTTCAACATCGAGCTTCGTCTGGGTGCGGGCGCGTTCGTGTGCGGCGAGGAAACCGCGCTTCTCAACTCCACGGAGGGCAAACGCGGCGAGCCCCGTCAGCGTCCGCCGTTCCCCGCGGTAAAAGGCTTGTTCGGTAAGCCCACGCTTATCAATAACGTCGAAACTTACGCAAACATCACGTCCATCATACTCAAAGGCGCCGATTGGTTCGCGTCCATGGGTACGGAAAAAAGCAAAGGTACCAAAGTCTTTGCTCTGGGCGGAAAAATACATAACACCGGCCTTGTGGAAATCCCCATGGGTACGACGCTTCGCACCATAATCGAGGAAATCGGCGGCGGAATCCCCAACGGTAAAAAGTTCAAGGCAGCTCAGACGGGCGGACCTTCGGGCGGATGCATACCCGCTTCGCTTATCGATACCCCCATTGATTACGATAACCTTATCGCCATCGGCTCCATGATGGGCAGCGGCGGACTTATCGTCATGGACGAGGACAACTGCATGGTAGACATCGCCAAGTTCTTCCTCGAGTTCACCGTCGACGAGTCCTGCGGAAAATGCACGCCCTGCCGCGTGGGCAACAAGCGTCTTTACGAAATGCTTGACAAGGTCACCAAAGGCGAAGCCACTATGGAAGACCTTGACGAAATGGAAGCGCTTTGCCATTACATCAAGGAAAATTCGCTTTGCGGCCTCGGCCAAACCGCGCCCAACCCCGTGCTTTCCACTTTAAGGTATTTTAAGGACGAGTACATCGCGCACGTCCGCGACAAGAAATGCCCCGCAGGCGTATGTAAAGCGCTTGTGTCCTACGAAATCGATCCCGCGCTGTGCGTCGGATGCGGCCTGTGTAAGCGCGGCTGTCCCGTGGGCGCCATTTCGGGCGAGATAAGACAGGTCCACGTCATAGACCCCAAAAAGTGCATCAAGTGCGGCGCTTGTATTGCGGCTTGCCGTAAAAACGCCATCAAGAAGTAGAGGTGAAAACAATGAAAGAAGTTACTTTAAAGATAAACGACATACCCGTAACCGTACCCGAAGGCACGCGTATACTGGACGCTGCGAGAAAAGCGGGTTTCAATATTCCCACTCTTTGCTATTATAAAGACCTTACCAACGAGGGCAGCTGCCGCGTTTGCGTAGTGGAAGTAAAGGGCGCAAGAAGCCTTGTCGCAAGCTGCTCAGCCGTCGTTGCGGAAGGGATGGAAGTGTATACCAACACCCCTAAAGTACTTAAATCGCGTAAAACCACGCTGGAACTTCTGCTCAGCAACCACGAAAAGAAATGCCTTTCGTGCGTCAGAAGCGGCAATTGCGAACTTCAGAAGTTAAGCAACGAATACGGTTGCGACGAAAACCACTATCACGGCATAAAGACTCCCGTAAACGTGGAGGAGTATAACGCATATCTCGTGCGCGACAACGCAAAGTGCATACTTTGCCGCCGTTGCGTCGCAATGTGTAACAAGGTTCAGTCCGTGGGCGTCATTGGCGCAAACAACCGCGGATTCAATACTTCGATAGGCTGCGCGTTCGAGCGTTCTCTGGGTGCCGTGGACTGCGTCGCTTGCGGACAGTGTATCACCGTATGCCCCGTGGGCGCGCTGACCGAGCGCGACGACACCCAGTTCGTTGTCGACGCGTTGCACGATAAAACCAAGACCGTTATCGTGGGCACCGCTCCTTCCGTGCGCGTTGCATTGGGCGAAGAATTCGGCTATCCCATCGGCACGGACGTTGAGGGCAAAATGGTTGCCGCTTTGAGAAGACTGGGCTTTAATAAGGTTTTCGACGTCGACATGACCGCCGACCTTACCATAATGGAGGAGGGCTACGAATTCCTGGAAAGACTGCAGGATAAGACCGCCGCGCTTCCCATGCTTACAAGCTGCAGCCCCGGCTGGATTCGTTTCATAGAGTTCAATTATCCCGAACTTTTGCCTCACCTGTCCACCTGTAAATCTCCTCAGCAGATGTTCGGCGCGGTTATCAAAACCTATTACGCCGAAAAAACGGGCATCGACCCCAAGGATATCGTAGTGGTTTCCTGCATGCCCTGTACCGCTAAAAAGACCGAGATTTTCCGCGAAGACCAGAACGCAAGCGGTTATCCCGACGTGGACGTGGTGCTTACTACGAGAGAGCTTGCGCGCCTTATCAAACATTACGGCATCGACTTTAAGTCACTGCCTGACGAGCAGTTCGACGCTCCTTTGGGCATAGGTTCCACTGCGGGACTTCTGTTCGGCGCGACGGGCGGCGTTATGGAAGCGGCACTACGTACCGTGTACGAGGTTGTTACCGGTAACGAGCCTCCTTCGCTTGACTTTAAGGCGGTCAGAGGCACTAAGGGTATAAAGAGCGCAACCCTCGACATGAACGGCACTAAAGTCAAAGTGGGCGTAGCGCACACTCTTGCAAACGCCAGAAAGATGCTGGAAGACATCAAGGCGGGCAAATCCGACTACCAGTTCATCGAGATTATGACTTGCCCGGGCGGATGCGTAAACGGCGGCGGCCAGCCCATCGTTCCGTCCGAAGTGGTAAATTCCGGAGTGGACGTAAAGGCTTTGCGTGCGGCGGCTATTTATAAAGCCGACAAGAAAAGCAAGCTGAGAAAGAGCCATGAAAACCCCGTAATAAAAACGCTTTACGACGATTATTTCGTAAAGCCCAACAGCCACAAAGCTCATGAAATACTTCACACGAGCTATCGCAAACGCGAGAAAATGTAATCTGATTTCTTAATTTACTTTAATTATGCGATTGACGCTTTTCGCGTAAAGCGTAACGAAGTAAGTTGAATTGCGAAAAACCGATTTTCTTTTACGAAAGTCGGTTTTTGCATTTGTGCCCGATTATTTTCATACGGTCCTTTTTTTCTTGCCAAAAGAGGCGGTTGTGTAGTATAATTAAACAGATAACAATGACAATAAGGAGCATCGGTTTGAGGGGCGCGTTTGTAGTTAATAAATATTATACCGACAACGGCATCGAATACGTCGCGTCACGTCTTTCGGCGGAGCTTGGCAAGCGCGGACATACGTTGGAGTTTACGCCTTGTCCCACGCTTATTTACGATGAAAATTGCAGTTTCGATTTCGGCGGCGGTATAGATTACGTCATTTTCTGGAACAAAGATTATATGCTTGCCCGTGCGCTGGAGAAAGCCGGGATAAAGGTCTTCAACAATTCGCGCGCGATAGAAATCTGCGACGATAAGGCCAAAACCTATCTTCAGCTTTTCGGAAGCGGAGTAAAGGTGCCGCGCACTGTGGTCGCGCCCGTTGTATACGACGTGTCGGAAGGGACCGATTCTTCATTTATCGCGCGTGTGGAAAATTATCTGGGGTATCCCGTTGTAGTAAAGGAGAACACGGGCAGTCAGGGCAGACAGGTTTATCTTGCCCAGACGCGGGCGGAACTTATTTCGCTTCACGCCTCGCTTTTAAGGACTCCGCACATCTTTCAGCGTTACGAGGCGGACGAGCGCGGAGTTGACATAAGGGTTTACGTCGTGGGCGGCAAAGCCGTTGCCTGCTGTAAGCGCCGCAACACCACGGGTTTTAAATCCAACGTTCACATGGGCGGAAGGGTAGAAAAATACGAAGCCTCCGACGATTTAAAAACGGAGGCGGAAAGAATAGCGTCGGTCATCGGGCTGGATTACGGCTCCGTCGACTTTCTGACTGGCGAAACTCACGTCTTTGCCGAGGCTAACAGCAACGCCTACATGTTCGGTATCGAACAGCTTGGCTACGACATAGCAGGATCTTTTGCGGAACATATAGTCCGTACCGTCGAGGGGAGAAACTGAAGCCGTGGAAGAGGAAATCAAAACTTTAAAGGCACGCGTCGAGGCGGTAAAAGAAAAGTTCGGTATTACGCGCGACATTAAAATCGTAGCCGCAACCAAGACCGTCCCCGCGGATAAAATAAACATGTTGCCTTCTTTCGGTATAACCGCAGCCGGCGAAAACCGCGTGCAGGAACTTTTGGACAAATTCGACGCAGTTAAAGGCATAGAGTGGCATTTTATAGGCGCGCTTCAGACCAACAAAGTAAAATATATTATCGATAAAGTCGCGCTTATTCATTCGGTTGACCGCAAGTCGCTTGCGGACGAAATCGATCGGCAGGCAGCCAAACACAATCTTGTTTCCGACGTGCTTATAGAAATCAATATCGGTAAGGAGCCGTCTAAAAGCGGCGTTTTCGCGGAAGACGCGCAGGAACTTATGGCTTACGTCGCCGCAAAAGCTAACGTAAGACTCAGAGGAGTCATGAGCGTTTTGCCGCACGATGCTGCCGATGAAATGTACCTTGAGCTTGCTTCGATAGGAAAAATCGCGGCAGATAAGTACGGCGCCGACATTATTTCCGCGGGTATGAGCGGCGATTACGAAAAAGCAATACGTTTCGGCGCAAATCTGATAAGACCGGGCAGCGCCATTTTCGGTAAAAGAATATATTTATAAATGAGGTAGATGAAATGGGCAAATTCAGCGACTATTTCAGCCGAAGGTCATCCGACCGCGGCGAAGAAGACAGCAATTACGATTATTACGAGGATACCCATAACGAAAACGGGGACTATACCGCAAGGCTCAGGAATTTTCAGCGAGAATCTTCTCAGAATACGTTTTCTGCGCGCTCAGACAATTATTCGTCGGAGGGCGGCGCGCGTTTTTCCGCTTTTTCTTCGGAAAACTCAAACCGTAGTCAGTCGCAGCAACAGTTAAGACAGGACGGCGGCAAAAATTTTCAGAATTTCATGGTTTACGAGCCGCGTACCGCAGACGACGTACAGACGCTTATAGATTTTTTAAAGACGCGCGAATCGGCTATCATCAACCTTGACAACGTCGACGAGGAGGTTTCCCAGCGCGTCCTGGATTTTGTAAGCGGTGCGATTTACGCCCTTAACGGCAGCGTTCACAGGGTGGCCGGCAACATATTTCTGCTTTCGCCCGAAGGCGTGGGCATTACCAATTCATACGAGATGAAGAACAATGCAAAAAAACAGTAAATTCATGCGCTTTTTGCGCGCAGTCGCAGACTATGTAAAAGTCGCGAAAATAGAGCTTATAGTGATTGTCGCCGCCGTAGCCGTGGATTTAATTTCCAAAGCGATAGTGGACGCAACGATGGACCTGTACGATTCGGTAACGCTGATACCCAAGTTTCTGCATATTACTTATATACACAACTATGCTGCGGCGTTCGGGTCCTCTTTCGGACTGGATAAGATTTTAGGCGAGCAGGGAGTCATAATCTTTTTTATTGTCGTTTCCTTTCTTGCCGTGGGATTTTTCGGTTACCTTATGTACCGCAACCGCGGTAAATCGCTTGTTACCAGAATTTCTTTCGCGCTGATTATAGGCGGGGCAATAGGAAACAACCTTATCGACAGACTGGTTTACGGCTATGTCAGGGATTTCATTCAGTTTCAGTATTTCGGGCTGACCATATTCGGGTCGCAGTATTTCGCCATATTCAATTTTGCGGACGCCGCGCTTTGTATCGGCGTCGCGATGTTTGCCGTTTACTATATCTTTATTTATAAGGAACCTAAAAAGGAAGAACTCGCGGAAAAGGAAGCGGCTTCTTCGTTAAACGGCGAATCGGATACGGATAAATCATTAAACGCCGAGGAAAACGCAACTAACCCCGAGGTCTTGCCTTCGACCGAAGAAGCAATCTCTATCGAAAAAACGGTCGGCAAGCAGGACTTAAACCTCAATTCCGAATCGACAGACAGAAACGTTTCCGATGACACCGACGGGACTATAACGGATAAAACCTTAGAAAAAAACGAACATGATAAAAAAGATTGAGTCGGACGCCGAGGGCAGACTCGACGTTATCGTATCCGCTCTTACGGGTTATACGCGTTCCTATATAAAACAACTCGTGGAAAAGGGGCTTGTCTGTGCGGACGGCGTTATCGTAAAAAAATGCGGACATTCGCTCAAAAAGGGCGACGCCGTTACTTTGGATATTCCCGACCCGATAGAGAAAATAGAGAAAAAAGATATCCCCGTAGAAATTCTTTACGAAGACGACGATATAGCGGTGATAAACAAGCCTCAAGGCCTTACCGTTCATCCCGCGGGCGGCAATTACACCGACACGCTGGTAAACGCCCTTATGTTTAAGCTGGACAGACTTTCCGGTATTAACGGCGAAATTCGTCCCGGCATAGTGCACCGTCTGGACAAGGATACTTCGGGAGTTATGGTTGTTGCCAAAAACGACGCAGCTCATCTCAGTTTATCCGAACAGATAGCTAACCGTACGGTAAAAAAAGAATATCTGGCGCTTTTGGAGGGTAATCTCAAGGACGACGAGGGTACGGTAATTACTAAAATAGGGCGCAGTCCCAAAAACCGCAAGCTGATGGCGGTGTTGCCGGAGGGGCGGGAGGCGATTACCGATTATAAAGTCATTACGCGTTTTGACGACAATTGCCTTGCGCTTTTTAATATCCGCACGGGAAGAACTCATCAGATTCGCGTGCACGCAAAATATTTGGGACACCCCGTGGTGGGCGATAAATCATACGGTTACAAAAAGCAGAAGTTCGAGCTTAAAGGTCAGCTCTTACACGCTTACAGGCTTACTTTCGCGCATCCTTTGTCAGGTGAAATAATGACTTTTGTAGCACCCGTTCCCGATTATTTCGTAAAAGTCTATGACACGCTTGCCGCAAAAAACGGTGCCAAGCGATTCGACTCTGTTAATATTTAGAGATAAGTCATTGTAAAACTTAAATTTCTTCTGCGGTAATTCATTGACAACCGCTTATAAATGTTGTAAAATAATCTGGTAAAATTTTTCCTGTTTGTCGTTTGTATAAACGGAATAATAATAGGAGATAAATTATGGCAAGCAACAACACTTCCAACAGCAAGTCTTCAAACACAGCAAAACGCCGCAACCGCACGCCCGGTTCGCGCGGCAGCCTTTTAAACAATCTTGCGTTTTATGCCGTCATTTTTCTTGCGCTTGTAATGCTTATCAACGCAATACTCAAGTTTATCAACAAGGTTTTCGACGCTAACATCAGCACAACCGCTACCGGCATACTGACGCAGATTGCGCTTGCGATAGCGATAGGTATTACGGTCATTGCCTCTTACCACGTGGCAAGAAGCAAAGGCAAAAAAATGTTTATCGTCTGGCTGGTGTCGGCAATACTTGTTGCATTAAGCTACGTTTTGGGTATCACGCTTATTTAAAGGGGACGTATTATGGCAAACACAAAGAAACAAAACATTATCGCAAGATATTTTTCCGATTTCGGATTAAGACAGATCTGCGACATTCTGATGATTATAGGTGCAATTACTCTTATTGTAGGATTGTTCATATCTTTGGCTTCGGTGTCGGTATCGCTTACAATTCTTACCGTCGGGTTGTGCATATATATCGTTGCTTCCGTGCTGGCCCTGGTAAGAACGGTGCTCGTGCTTTGTTCCAAAATAAATCACCGTTCGCCCGAATACAAGCGCGCAATAGTCAATACCGTGATTATGGCGGTTATACTTGCTCTTTCGGTATTCGGTCTGATTTATATTTTTGTTTTCTGATAAAATTAAAGCCGTCTTTTGATAAAAGGCGGTTTTTTTATGCCGTTTTTACCCTTATCAATGCGGTTTATGCTTAAATATCTATTTTTGAAAGAAATTAAGGCTTAAAGTTGACATATTTAAGGTCTTAAGGTATAATTATGACATAATATCTCTTGTCGCTTACGGAGGCGTTATGGATAAAGAGAACAGCGTCAGAAGTATTGAATATCAATACGAAAAAAGCCGCGATTACGACGGGCGATTTTTTGCCGTTCATTATATGTCAAACGGGTTGTTGCAGCAATTCCATGCGTGCATGGAAATTTTTACCGTGGTAAACGGCAAAATCGACGCTGTCGTAAACGGCAAGCATTACTCGCTGAAAAGCGGCGACGTACTTTTGATAAACAGCTTTGAAATGCATTCTTACACAACCGAAGGCGAAGCCGAAGTCGCTTGTATTCTAATCGGAAACGAATGTCTTAATGAATTCGAGCAACAGTATCGCGACTATGAATTCATTACACGTTTTACCGACAAACAACGCTCGCTTGAGATTATTGACCTCATAGTGGAAATTGAGAAAAATCAGTACGATTTCGATTTATTCGAGCAAAAAGGTTATTCCGACCTTTTATTCAGCCGAATAGTAAAAGGGGGCGGAATCAGACCTAAAACATGGGCAAGCAACGTAAAAATTTCCAATATTATTAAATACATATATGAAAATTTCGAAAAAGAAATAAGCCTTAAAAACATTGCTGCCGCAGTTAACTACGCACCCATGAGCGTTTCTCATATGTTCAGCCAGTTTGTCGGCATGGATTTAAGAAGTTTTGTCAACGAAGTGCGTATTCAAAAAGCTTACCGTATGCTGAAAGACGAGAAATTTTCAAATCATTCGGTGCTTGACATTGCATCCGATTGCGGTTTTAACAGCGCAGCAACTTTCTATCGCGCTTACCGTAAGCGATATGGCATAACACCCAGAAGATAACCTGATGCACTTAACCTAATTACCCCCCCGAAGCTATCGGGGGTAATTTTTTTTGCAATTTTCAAATAGTATACTTTTGAAATATTTTAATATATATTTGAGTTGAAAATTATACTTTAATTGTGCTACACTAATACAAGAATAAAAATATACAAAAGTCTGATTTTTATAAAAAACTAATTGACTTTTTTATATATTTTTTATTTCTGATATTTTTAATAGGTTGAAAACTAAATTTTTTTAGAAACAGAACTAATCGTTATAAATATAAATCGGTTTTTTATGAAAAAGCACTTGATACATTCTGTTTTTTAGCTTTTTAGTATTTATGATGAGTACACGCTATTGGTATATTTTTATCTTAAATAAGGTAAACTATATAAAAGTTTGTAGAGGAGGAGTAAGATGAAGAAGAAAGTTTTAAGCATCGCGTGCGCACTTGTCTTATGCTTAACTTTGTTCGCCGGATGCAGCAGTGCGTCCATGTACAAGTTAAGTTATTACGACGAGATGGACCCTGACAGGGGGTACAATGAAAACCTGTTCTATGAAAACGATATGGAAGCGGCTTGCGCCGACCCTACGGTTATTTACATAGACGATGAAACCGACGAAGAAAATTACGGTTGGTTTTACATGTATCCTACTTCCGACAGCGATTTCAGGTGCCACGGTTTTTCAGCGTACCGCAGCAAGGACATGAAAAGCTGGCAATACGTAGGACCTATTTTCGACCCTGAAGTGGAAAGTTGGGCGCATAACAACTGTTGGGCGCCTGAATGTATTTACGACAAAGATACGGGTAAATACTATCTTTTCTTCAGTGCGTCGGATTACAACAATCCCGACGGAAAGTTGTTTGAAAACAATGAGGATAAGAATTTTTACCGCGCAAAAGAGGCGGAAGTAAAAGCTCTTACGGAAAAAGCCGCGAATACTGCTGCGGCCATTGAGATTCTTTATGGGAAAATCGAAGAATTAACCGAAGTATATCAGAGTCTTAATCCCGGCGATACTGCGCCTAACGGTGAAAAATATACCCAGGAGAATATTACAGACGGTAGAAATGCTATCAATAACCTTAACCGCGACGAGGAAAACCAAGATATTAAAAAAGCAGATGCCGAAGCTTTGGTGTTAAATCTTTATACGATTAACATCAATATAATGAGCAATAGCATGGATTTGAGCTTAGGAGTTGCGGTATCGGACAGTCCTGCAGGACCTTTCGTTCAGTACACCAACGTTCCCGGCGAGCCCGGCTACGATGCGGACAACCGCACGCTTACCGTCGATCTTCCGTTCCTTTCCAACGAGGATATGTGGTATTGGCTGAAGGAGCATAAAAGCGAGTATTACACCGCTCCCGCCGGAGAAGAAAGCAACCCGGGTCAGATGACCGCAGGCGAGCCCCTAACCACGATGGTTGACGTTCATCCTTTCCTCGATCCCAAAACGGGTGAAAAATATCTGTATTTCGTTCGTGACCTTCAGGGCGGCGGCGGAAGCTTTGCCTGCGTCGTCAAGATGGGCGAAAAGTGGACGGACGATCCCATTTGGGAAACCACTACAAGACTTACCAGACCCGGATATTATACTGTCGACGACCTTTCTCCCTCCAATAAATCGGACGACCTTGTCGAAGGAAGAGCCAACGAAGGACCTTACGTTTATTATAATGCAGAGGTAGATAAATACTATCTTACCGTTTCGGTAAATGCTTATACATCGCGCGCTTATTCCGTTATACAGGCGATAGGCGATTCTCCCATGGGACCTTTCACCAAGATTCCACAGGCCGACGGCGGAAGGGTAACGGCTTGCGAGGTACATTGGGATCACATTTCGGGCCCCGGACACCACAGTTTCTGCACTTATAACGGACAGCTTTATATTATTTATCACGCTCATTACGACCGAATAGCGGGCGGCGGACAACGCGGAAGCTGCGTCGACCCCGTTGTATGGGCGCAAAACGATGAAGGCCAGACGGTTATGCACTGTAACGGACCCACAAATTCATATCAGCCCAAAATAGGCCCCGATATGGAATATAAAAACATAGCAGGTCAGGCAAAGGTTAAAGCCACCAACGTTGCCGAAGGAAGCAGCGCAAACCTTCTTACCGACGGGTTAATCAAAATATTCTCGTGGGACGAATTCCTCGATGAATTTACCACTAAGAAAGGCAAAACCACGATTACGCTTACTTTCGACGACTACGTGACTGTCCGTTCGCTTATGGTATACAATTCCTATGATTATAACTATCATTGGGAAAGCATTGACAGAGTGGAAATGGACTTTACCAGAACCGTAAACGGCTCTACGGTTACGGGCACGGCATATATAGACGATTTGAAGTTTGACGTCAACAAGTACATTAACAAGGAATTAGAAGGCGAAGAGTTTATGCGTCCGGGCGGAGCGGCTATTGCCGAATTTGACGAATTGAAGGTCAAGGAAATCAGACTGACCTTCGACACCGACGCGCCCATTGCCATTTCCGAGATTTACGTACTCGGTAAATAAGGAGGAAGAAAGATGAAAAAGAAAATTTCGATTTTGTTTTTATCTTTGTTTTTCGTTCTTTCTACGGTTTTTATGTTCGCTTGTTCTAACGGGAACGGAAACGAAGACTATTTCGGGGATTACGATTTTACCAATCCTCCGGAAATCGAAAAAACATACGATGTGGATGAAGGCGTAAAACTTGACGGTGTTTTCGACGAAGATTTCTGGTCCGGCGACCTTAATTGGTGGGAAGCCGTTGCCGACGGATCGGGATGTAATAACGCGGTTGCAAAACCCATGTTCGAAGAAAAGGACCCCGTTAACGTCAAAGTAACGTCGCATTTTACCGACAAAGGCGCATATTTTGCCGCAAAAATCGATGACCCCGTGATTACTGTTTATCGCAATACGGGCGAGCCTTACTCAACTTATCAGAAAACAGGTTTTTCTTTGTATCTTGCGCCATTCGGTTCGACTACCATCGCGAATAACGCTTTCGAGCTTATTTTTGCAGCCGACGGCAGCTCGATGCTCGGAAAACATTATCTCGGAGAATACAACAATTATCCGTCGTTGACTACTGTCGGTTGCGGAATCAATATCCGCGGCAAAGTGGACGAAAACGGCAACGGTGAAGGCGTCGAAGGCTACGACATGGAAATTTTCGTGCCTTGGTCTGCACTCGGGCTTGAAGGCAAGCAGGATTATCTGTACGGACTGGTTGCTTTGCAGCGTCATCTGGATGCAAGCGGCAATTCGCAGTTCAGCTGGGAAAACGTTTCCACCGAAATGAACTGGGGTAATCCCGGCACATGGGCGGTATATACCAAGGACGGCTATTTCGTTGCTCCCGATCCTACCGCGAAGGTTATCGACGGTAACAAGGACGATTGGGATGATTATACAGGCGAAGTAAAGCGCGTCCGCACCATTGAAAACGGTATAGAGGGTGACCGTTATCTTGAATATATGATTACCAAGGGAGAAGACGGCTTGTACGTCTATTCCGAGGCTCTTGTAAACCTTTGGCTTACCGGAGAAAACGTCTGGTACCGTAATACCAATATAGAACTTAATATCACAACTGCAACAGAAGGAAACGCGCAATTTTACGTTGCCGCGGAAGACAAGGTGACGAAAAACATTACCGGCATCATTAAACGCGAGCAGAAGGTCGTCGGCGACAAAACCTACAACTTTGTCACGGCCGAGGCGTTCGTTTCCAACGAAACGCTTATGCTTCAAGGCGTGGACGTGGAAAAAGATTACTTCCGCGTAGGTTTTTCTTTCAGAAACGGTAGGCGTCAGAATGCTGATGAAGAATTGGACCCTGCCGAAAACGAAGTTATCGTACCCACTACTTTGGGCGCTTACACACATCAGCCGTTCATCTGGTTCTCGTACGGAAGCGATCCTTACGGAAATAAGGTAGGCAGACTTTATGTATACGAAGACGGCATAGGCGGAATTTCCGCATCCGATAAGGTTATCGACGGTAATTACAACGACTGGGACGATTATAAAGGCGTAGACGCAGTTGCCGAAGGCAGAGCCAACGTAACGGGTGGAGTAACCGATACTTCTTCGATGGGCAAAGGCTTTGTGGCTCAGGCGATTAAAGGCACTGACGGCGTGTACGTTTACGCTACCGTTCGTCATGCTCAGTGGAAAGAAATCGACCTTGAGGGACACATGAACTCCAACCTTGCGGTGGGATTTGCGCTTACTAATACTGATTACACCGGCAATAACAGCACTTTGGAGTGGCTTAAAGGCAACGAAATATTCTTTACTTCAGTGGGCTCGAACTACGGCGGCGCGGTTGACTACGTCATAAACCGCAGTAAGACCGTAGACGATAAAGGACTTTATACAACCGTTATCGAAGGATTTATTCCTTACAACGTTCTGTTTTCGGGACATATCAACAATTCCGGCAGCACCAACGTTCCCGATATTGATTGGAATACTGTATTCAACAGCGAAACGGGTGAGATTGCCGAAGGTTACGCTTTGCGTGTTGGCTTCCAGTGGCGTACCCGCGAAGAACAAGCTTATATGCAGGGAAGAAATTTAAGAAACGATTGGACGACCTGTATTTTCGAAAGCGTGCCCTCGCAGGCAAACGCATGGAAAATGTTCTTCCTTGACGATAAAGGTATTCATCAGTCCAGAGTTACGGGAGACAGTTTCCTGAGTATCGATTGGGAAAACGAGTATTCGGGCGAAACTTCAGAAATTGTCGGAACGGGCGCTTCTTCCGATCTTTACACGCAGACCAAAGCTATCCTTAAAAGCGACGGTCTTTACACGCATACCGTTTCCAAGATGAAGCATTTCACACAGGGTATTGCGACCAGCGGAGACTGGTGGCATTTCTGGTACAAAAACACCAGCGTCGAAATTCGCGGCGTGGACGCTAATAATCAAAACGTTCAGCTTGCTTACATTTCCACTTATGTATGCTCCAACACCGGAGATATTTTCGATATTGATTACGTTTACGACGTAACTTTCGACGGAACTTACTATTACATAACTCTGGATACGTTTATCGACAATAATTACCTGTGTTCTAAGTTAGGTTACTCGGAAGTTCCCGAAAGTGTTGTTGCGGGCTTTGCTTTCGGCGTAAATTACGACGGAGCCATTGACGGCCTTGCCAAGGAAGATTACGTGGACTTTGTCAACGGCACAAGCGGAAGTTCGCTTTGGAGCGGAAACGTCTGGGCTCCGACCGTCACCACTTCAGAAAACGGACTGTATAATATTTCCGCAATAGGAATGACCGTGCAGTCGGTGGCAGGCAAGACTTTGATTAAAGAATCCGACGTGGTTGCGGACGCGGAGGTTACTTATACCGGCAGCGCCGTCAAACCCGAAATCAGCGTTACCGTAAACGAAGTACTGCTTGTAGAAGGTGTTGATTACGACGTACAATATTCGGCGGTAAACGCAGGAACAGCGAGATTCGTACTCAGCGGCAAGGGTAATTATTACGGAATTGTAGCAAGAGATTATATCATTCGCCCCAAAACGCTTGAATCCTCCATGATCGACGCGATTGCGGATCAGTACTTCGAGGGAAACGAGGTCACTCCTTTGCCTACGGTAAGATATAACGGAAAAGTCCTCGTATTAGGCGAGGATTACAACGTATCTTATGAAAATAACGGGGCAGTAGGTACGGGTAAAGTTATCATAACGGCGGTTGCCGGCAGCAATTTCACAGGCTCGGCGGAAGCTTCCTTTACCATAACCGATACTGCAAAACCGATTGCAAATCTCGATATCACCGTTACTTCTCCCGTTTACGTCGTTGAAGGAACGCAGGGTATTCGTACCGAAGTCGTTGTAAAGGACAACGGGAAGTTGCTTGTAGAAGACGTTGATTATACTTTGGAATTTTCCGTTGAAGGCAGCGTGGGCACCGTAGTGATTACCGCTGTTCAAGGCAGCGCTTATAAGGATTCCGTGACAAAAACCTTTGTCGTAGACACCCTGATCGTGGTCGAAGACGGCGACACCGTCCTCAATATGGAGGAAGATACCTTTACCTACAGCGGCTCGGCTATTAATCCCGAGGTTATTGTTATCGTTAAAGGAGAAACCGTTTCGGAAGAATTTTATACGCTTCAGTACAGCAATAACGTAAATGTCGGTACTGCAACCGTGCTTGTTACGTTCAAGGGAAAATATTCGGGCACCGCTTCCGGTGAATTTACCATTAACGCCAAGGCTCTTGACAGTGAAACCGCAAATGTGACAGTTGAGGACAGCGCCCTTATCCAGACGGGCAAAGCGCTTACCCCCGACGTTACTGTAAAAGACGGCGATAAAACGCTTGTTTACTCAACAGACTATACGATTGAATATGCCAATAACGTATATCTTGCCGACGGACAGGATTACGGCGAAGGTACCGTTACCATTACTTTCAAAGGCAATTATTCGGGCGAAGTCGTCAAAACTTTCCGTTTCGATAAGTTCGGCGGTGCGGAATATAAAACAATGCACGCCGAAGAAGATGTGCTCAACACTTACTCAGGAGAGGAGCTTTCCGTTTACGGAGCAACGGACCCGCGCGGCTTTGCTTATAAAGCGGAGCTTACCAAAGAAGGCTTGTATTTTGCCGGCGTAGCGAAACATAACGACGTGAGTGATACGGGTCTTGCAAACTGGTGGCTTGAAAACAACTTTGAAATAAGAGTAGGTAATTCCGGCGAGGGCGCAAGACTTTACATCATCGAAAACGACTTTTCGGAGTTTGAAATAGCCGTTATTCGTCGTTACGACAAGAACAAGGAAACAGACGGGTATAATTACGTCACGGTAGTGGAGGCGTTTATTTCCCGTGATAATCTCGAGGCTTTGAATGTAGGCTTCTCTTCTACAAACAATAATTACACAAGGGTTTCCGCGGCTTTCAAAGCCAACAACGGCTCTGAAAAAATCGACACCATTAACGACGATAACGGCTGGTGGTACGTTCTCGGCTACAGCCCCAACTATTTGGGTGCGTATGTAGGTCCCGACGGTATTGTAGTAAACGAAGAATTGTTACGTTATAATTATGTAAGCCTTGACAGCGGATTTACCTTGAACGGCGTCGAAGACGAAGCGGAGTGGACGGATTACAGCGGTTATACGGCTTTTGCAAACGGCACTTCCGACTCCAAAGGCGTCAGCATGAGCGCAAAAGTCGTTTCGGGAATGAGGGGCTTGTATGTTTACTCCGTAGTAAAACATAAAGTTTACTTAAACACCGACAGAACAAATACCGCAAACAACTCTCAGCTTGCGTTCGAGTTTGCCTTGACGAATTCCGATCAGTCGCAATTCGTAAACGGCAATCTGCTGTTCTTGAGCTCTGTGGGAGTGACGCATTATGCGGGCGACGTAATTCAGTACTTCAATACTTCCGCAAAGGATGCCGAAGGCTTCTATACCACCACAATCGAGGCGTTTATTTCCTGGCGCGCCGTTTCTGCCGAAAACGCTCACTTCGATTACAATACGGGCGTAAAGGACGGTTGGGACCTCCGCGTCGGTATTATGTGGCGTACGGAAGGTGAAAAAATTAAAACTTACCGATACGGCGGCGATCGCAACTTCTTTGAATTGGGTCACACCGCTTGGAGAGGCGGACTCAACGAAGCCAGAAGAATGTATTATATAAAAGACGGAGAACTTGCGCATAACATTACCGATCCTCAGTCTTCCGTTTATACTCTTGATGGCGACGTAAGAGAATGGCTTACCGACGAAGCTATTATAGATTGGACGTTCAACAGCAAATCTTATGAGGGCGAAACCCGTAACATCAAGTATTACGGCCGCCTTGAAGAAGACGGACTGTATCTTGCGATGCTTGCAAAGAGCAAAAATTATTCTTTGTATGACAAAGCGGGATTCGGCGAAAATGCGGGCATCGAGCTGCTTGTGGAAAAATCCGATAAGAACAGAGGTACTATTGCAAAACTGATGCTTGACGGCAGTGCGGACGTCAATACTTATATAGACACAATTCACGTGGGTAAAATCAGCGCGCAAGGTGAAGACGGATTCTATACCTTGTCATCTGAGACTTTCATACCCAAATACGTGCTTGAAAACTTCTACGGCGGCGATTACGGCGACAGCTTGCGTATAGCAATGGTGTTCTGCGCTGACCACGATCGCGAACAGATGAAAGACAGCGGAAATTCCGCTTGGCAGTGGGTAAAAGGCAATCCGTGGGCAGGCACATGGGAACTTTCCTATTATTACGTGTCCGATTTCGGATTTACTCACGAAAATCCTGACGGCAGGGATTACATTGTTCCCGGCGCCGTAAGCGATGTCGAAAAGGTTGCGTTTACGGGAAGCGAGATAATACCCGACGTTACCGTAACGTTAAATAAAGTAGTGCTTGACGAAGGAGTGGATTACGACATAGTATTTTCTTCCAATACCAACGTCGGCACGGCAAGTTATACCGTAACGGGTAAAGGCAATTATTTCGGTTCCGTTACCAAAACGTTTGAGATAACCGCGGTGGATATCGCGAGCATAGACAACGTGACAATAGCTTCTCAAGTGTTTACCGCTTCTCAGATTGCGCCTACGGTCGAACTTGTTTTCGGTGAATACAATCTTACTGAAAACGACTTTGACATCGAATACGGCGAAAATTTAAATGTAGGAACAGGTTCCGTCGTCATAAACGGCAAGGGTAATTTCACCGGTACTGTTACGGTGGAATTCGATATCGTAGCTAAAGATATATCCGAAGGCATTACCGCTCTTATCCCCGGTACGACTCCCGGAGTTCAGCCTGAAGGCGTAGTACTTAAATACGGAGAAGTTGTGCTTGAAAACGGAGTCGATTACGACGTTGTTTACTCCGGATACAATAGCGCAGGAGAGGGAACGGCAACCTTTACGGGTAAAGGTAATTACAAGGGTACGCTTGTGCAGTCTTTTACGGTCAGCGAACCTAAAACTTTGAGTGACGTGACGGCTTCGGCTTCCGCAACTGCTTACGAATATTACGAGCCGGACGCTGACGAATTTTTACCCGAAAGCGTTAACGTAACTTATCGTGATACTCAAACCTAGCTTGTCAAAGACGTTGACTATTATTACGGAGAAGTTACTTACGATAACACGGACGGCGGCATCGCCACCTTGCAAATTTTAGGTAAAGGCGCTTATAACGGCTCTGTAGCGGTGACTTATACGGTAAATCATTACAGGTATTTCGACGGCAAAAACAGTTCTTTGTTAAACGTTGAAGTCGCTTCCGGTACCTTTACTTATACAGGCGAAGCAATAACTCCCGAAGTTACCGTTAAATGGAACGGCGAGCTTTTAAGCGAAAGCGTTGACTACACACTTGAGATTACGAATAACGTGAATGCGGGTGCCGCGCAGGTAACCGTTACCGCTTTGGCAGAAAGATATAAAGCCGCATTCGATACGTCGTTTACCATTGACCCTGCTGATTTAAGTACGGTTTCCGCGTCCGTCGCGGTTGCCGAAGACCTTAAATTCACGGGGCTTGCCGTGACCCCCGAACCTTCTGTTACGATAAGCGAAAAAGCTCTTGTCAAGGATACTGATTTTACCGTAAGTTACGAGGGAGATAACGTAAACCTCAGATCCGATAAGGATTCGGGATCGGGCGCATACCTTTACGATTACGGTGAAGCTACCGTAGTAGTGACGGGTAAGGGAAATTATACGGGCTCTGTAAGCACGGCTTACAAATTCTATAATCCTTCTAACGAAAAGCGTCTTGATACGGATTATGAAGACGACTGGTCGGATTACGACGGTAACGCCGCAATCATCTTCGGACTTAAAAACGAACACGGCGCCGAAATCAAGGCATGGTGGGGCGAGGAAGGCTTGTACTTCTATACCGTCGCAAGGCATTATCTCACTTTGGACAGCGATCCCGCTATCTATATGAATTCTTCGTTCAGTGTGGAAACCGCGGTAGTGTCTTCGGATAAGAATACGGTAGTGCAGGGTACTACTTACCATTTTGCCAAGAACGGCGTAAGTAACACCGCTACGGTACGTGCTTATCTTACCACGGGTACTGAAGGCAATTACGTCACCTATGTGGAGGCATTTATTCCCAACGATGCACTGATTACAGAAAGCTTTAAGCCTTATTTTACCGACAATCATCTTAACGAAGGCTACGATCTCCGTTTCGGTGTGGCATGGCGTACTAAAGGCGACGACGCTCCCGTATTCGGTACACAAAGAGGCGAACAGGTAAAATATAGCGAGTACTGGGAACCTCTTTACCGTCACGGATATTACGGTGAATCGGAAGCTAAAAACGAATTTTTCTACGTCGATAAAAACGACGCCGAAATAAATCGCGGTTTACGCTGGTCGCAGTATGTTGCCGCTGATCGCGCCATCGACGGCGACGTATCCGATTGGGCTGACTACGATGCAGCGGTTGAAAGCGGAGCCGTTAATCTTATGACCACCACAATCGGAGACGGAAGATATGCAAAACATCGCGGATACTTCGGAGACGACGGTCTTTATGTCAGCGTGGAGGCAAAGATAAATAATTTTGTCGCAGGCAATTACAAAAAAGACAGTACCTGGGTGCAGGACTACATCAACGGTTGGCACAAGGATACGGGTATGGAACTTCGCATCAAGACCTCTTCCGATAGCGAAACGAAAAAGTTTGAATTCAACGTAACTTACGGATTTAACACCACGCTTGCCGCTCATACCAAAGGCAAGACTCTGGACGGAAGATTCAGCCTTATGGAGTCCGCAATGACCTATAAAAAGGATACCGACGGAAAGTATTACGTTGTGGTTGAGGCTTTTGTTCCCAATGAAATACTTTATGCGATAAGCGGACAGGACAGCGTTAAACCTCATGTTTATAACTGGATTTTCGGCACCAACAACGATGCTGCCTCTGACGCCGTAACCACTACCGAAAGCTTTAAGTTTGTCGAAGGCGGCAGCGGAGAAGTCGGTGCAAACGCAAGTAACTGGAGCGAAGATAAGTGGATAGGCGGCGCTTACAGCTCCAACAACATCAAAACCTGGAGCGCAACGGCAGCCTAACGGTTGAATTTAACCGCAGTTTAAGTTAACGGAAAACGGTACTTTGGTTACAAAGTACCGTTTTTGTCTTGTTCGGTTTATTTGGTATTAAACTTGTTCGGGCTTATTTTATATTAAAAAAGATACCGAGTAACGGCAAAAAATTTATATATACAAAAATCCCCCGGTTGAATTACCAAAGGTCAAAATCCGCCGTCACTAATCTATCGGGAGATTTATAGTTTTATAAATAAATTATACGGTAAAGTACGCTTGCTTATTGTTTCTGCCGTTTTACGGTTTGACGGGTTTTACGTTTACGGTTTGCTGATGAGTATAAATCACTTT